>PJEL010000341.1_pt1 | contig 55955 bp, 54 predicted proteins | sample 1853271 | NCBI WGS metagenome assembly PJEL01 (sample SAMN08108733, study PRJNA415343) | Invertebrate metagenome, whole genome shotgun sequencing project. | host: Globobulimina | place: Sweden: Gullmar Fjord | collected 2015-08
CCGTGGCCGTGGAAATCGAAGGATGCTTCTGGTTTAGAAAGATTATCGTACTTATTAGTCTTGGTCTTTTTGAGCTTCTTGCGTTTGGCCATATTAAAGTTCAATAAATCCCTCCTCTGCTAGGCTATCCATATCATTCGCCTTAAGCCATGCGCCGGAGATTGTGTAGAAAGTGTCACCAATGTAGATGATGCGGTCTATGTCTTTTTCATTGTAGTAGTAGCCGTAGCCGTCATAGGTGTCATAGTGAGTGATTGTGCCGTCCAGGCTGAAGCCGTTTTCTAGGCTGAGATCAAAAATGTGGGCACCTTGGAAAACTGCGTCACCGTAAGTGTTTACTGGCGCACCTTCCTCAACCTCTGTCACAGTTACTGGGAAAGCGAGCAAGTTTTTGGAAGCGTCAAACAGTAAGGCTTTGTGGTCTGAAAGGACTTGGCTTTCTGAGCCGCGGTCACCAATTCCAACGCTGTAAAGCTGAGTTGGATTGCTTGGATCCGTTACATCAAAGAGTGCAACTTTAATTCCTTGGAACCAGGCGAAGTCTAAATCGCGGGCAAATATGAGCTCTTCTTCTGCGTCAGTTGCGTCCTTACCAAATCCAATGATGTGGTTTTCATCGTATGGGTGCAGGTAGTCGCTGTAGCCTGGGATTTTAAGTTCACCAAGGATTTGTGGGTTGAATGGGTTTGAAAGATCTAGGACAAAGAATGGGTCGATTTTTTTGAAGGTCACTAGATATCCTTTGTCTCCAATAAAGCGGGTGGAATGTAAAACCTCCCCTGGTGCAATATCTCGAACTGATCCAGTTTCAGACATGTCTTGATCAAGGATGAAAACATTGTTTGTGGATGTATCATTCCAAGAGGATCCTTCCGTTGTGCTGATTCTAAAATAGTTTTCATGCTCATCCATGCTGAACTGATCCAAAATTGTTCCATCTACTTTTCCGCTTGCTTGGTAAGAAACTTTGCCGGCATCTAGTCCAAAGCGTAGTACAATTGTGCGAGCATTGTTCCAATCAAAATAGTAATCATTTGAATCGTAATTTGTTGCTGCCACATATAGATTTTCTCTTGAGGCGTAAATATTTTCGCTGCTGGCAATCATAACTTCGCTATCAATTGAGCCGCCATCCATTGGAATGGCGATTGTGTTGAGGTAGCTCAAATTTCTTTCCCGTGGGAAGTAGCGAATATCCGTACAGTCAGCCAAAACTTCTTCCCCACCAAGTGAGTCTGAGTAACGTGGCAGGATTTCTTCCGCATTCATTGCTTCAATATCAGCTTCATCAAAGCCATAGCTGTAACTTATAATATCAGGATCACTTGTGATCAGATAGATAGTATCATCTACTTTTCTTGAATCTTGATGATATCCATCAAACTCAAGGTGACGTTCAAGCGCAGGCTGGCTAGGATTTGAAACGTCAAAGATATCTACACTTGTTCTGGATTCGTGATATCCAGGAAACCAAATGTCAGCAAAGCCGTATTCGTAATAGCTGTAGTTGGAAAGGGATCCCATTACAACCAACTGATCTCCATCAAGGTATAGTTTACTTGGCAAGAAATCAGATTCTCCAGTTAGATCAATTTGTGCAATTTCACTTAGGCCATTTTCCGTATCTACAATGTGGACCACGTAATCATCACCAATTGTATAAATGTATCTTGCGTCATTTTTCACAATGTCCGCTTCATCTACACCGGCAACTTGCACGTTTGTTGTGGAGAAGTCTTTTGATTCTGCAGATCCACTTTCTGACTCTGCACCTGCGCTAAAGTCTATACTTTCATCCATTGCATATGGAACTGGGTAGTAATAGTCATATTCAAAGAAAAGATCTTTGAGCTCCTGACATGAATTGATAAATACCGGTTCACCTTCTAGCTCTTCATATTTGAGCGAATCTAAATTCTGAACTTCTTCTTGGATTCGCCATACAACTTCGGACATTTCTCCTCGCGCGATTTCCTTATCTAAGTCACTAATTGAAAGAGGAATTCCATTTTGCTCATCCAAGGCCTCAACGAATTCGCGGTACCAAGGGTCCTCAGAATTTGTGGTAGTTGGCTCAATACCAAAAGCGTTGACTACAACTTTACTGGCTTCTGCAAAGTTAATTTCATCACCTGGCCTGTAAGTTCCATCCGGATGCCCATCAATAATTCCCAAGTCTTTAGCCGTACACACGTATTTTGCATACCATTCGCCACTTACATCCGTGAAACAGTCTGAGCCGCTAATATCATCTGTTATTTCTTCAACAATAACTTTGGCGAATTCGGCCCGATTCATTTTGTTAATTGACCTAAAAGTTCCATCTTCATAACCCTCCACTGTTCCATTCGCTTGGAGATATTCAATGGCTTCTTTGCTTGGATCATAGGAGTCTAGATCTGTAAAAGACGTTTCTGCTGCGGAAGTAGAAAAGGCGAAAACCGATAATGTTAAAACAGCGAGTGCTGCTGAGATGAGTTTGTTCATGGCGAAAAAATGAGTAATACATTGTAAGACTATTAGTTGCCGGATAATGTGTCAAACAATTGATTGACACCTAAAAAATTTGTTTTAGGCTGCTTGGTCTAGGTGATCATCTCCATCCAAACCTAAATGTCTAGCAACTTCAACTGGGTTTGCTTCAGAATCCCTTGGAACAAACCACTGCTCTATGGAATCTGAAAGATCTGGATCGTCCCATTCTAAAACCCCTCCAATTCTAGTTCTTATAAATTTGACTGCATTGATTATTGCTAATGCCGTACTTCGTTTTCTTTCTTTTATCGCTGCGAGACGTATTGCACGTTCTGCACCTTTTGGATAAGCATTCATATTGATTTTTGTTTGTTCAAACTAAGTCACTTTTCCTTGAACGTGGTTTCCGTATTTTTTCCAGTTCATGCAGGCGTCTGGGCCGGCTTCTTCAAAATGCTTTTTGGCTTTTTTGATCAGCTCAAGTGCTTCTTCACCGCTTTCTACAATCACAACATAGTCCAAATCTTCAGGGCTCATGTATCCATGTTTAACTGGGTTATCAATGACCCAATCAATTAGGTTTCGCCACATGTCTCCAACCAAAATTATTGGCATGCTGCAGAGGTGTTTTACTTGCAAAAGTTGCCATGTGTAGAAAAGTTCCAAACATGTCCCAACACCACCTGGCATTACAACTACTGCATTAGAAAGCAGCATGAATTCATCCAAGCGAGTGGAGAAACGCTCATGCGTGTCCATCATTTCAAGACCTGGATTTGGCTCTTGTTCAAAAGGAAGAGCAATGTTGAGTCCAATTGAATGGGCGCTGCCGTCTTTATCCCCATCCGTGTGACCTGTACTGGCGGCCATCATGATTCCAGGACCTCCCCCTGTAATAAGATCTACGTGCATCTCAGCAATTTTATAAGCCAAGTTGTAAGTATCTTTGTATATTGGATCTTCTGGTTTGATTCGCGCAGAGCCAAAAAGGGCAACACGAAACTCTTTTTCTTTTAGTTCTTCTTGAATGTCGAATGATTTTGGATTCATTTTTGTAGTTTATGTATCATATTATTATAGCAAATTTTCAGGAGAAATGCTATGTTTTATCTACCTAATCCATGCCATATGAAATTCTTTCTAGATACAGCCAATTTAGACGAAATCCGGGAAATTGCTTCCTGGGGAGTTTTGAATGGCGTTACAACAAATCCTACGCTAATTTCACGTGAGGGCAAGGTAAAGCTGGAGCCGCATCTGAAGGCAATTTGTGACATTGTTGAAGGCCCAGTGAGTATGGAGGTTGTAAGCACAGATTTGAAAGGAATGCTTAAGGAAGGGCGAGCATATGCCTCCTGGGCGGATAATATTGTTGTGAAAGTACCAATGACTCAAGATGGGCTAAAGGCCGTGGAAATTTTTAGGAAAGAAGGGATTGATACAAACGTGACTCTTGTTTTCTCTGCGAATCAGGCGCTATTGGCAGCTAAAGCTGGAGCTACAATGGTAAGTCCCTTTATTGGCCGCTTAGATGACCATGGTGAGGAAGGAATGCGAGTTATTGAAGAGATTATGACGATTTTTGAGCACTATCATTTTTCAACTGAGGTCTTGGTTGCAAGTATCAGGCATCCTAGACAAATAACTGATGCAGCAATGCTTGGTGCTGATATTGCCACCATCCCAAAAGCTGTATTTGAGAAATTGATAAAACACCCTATGACAGATATTGGCTTGAGTAAATTTTTGGCTGACTGGAAGTCTCGTAACAAGAAAAAATAATGCTAAATCTAGAGTCTTTAATTGAGCTTGGGATGGATGGTCTAGGCTCTGCAGCTTTACAGGCCGAGGGCTCTAAGATTCCCGAGTTTTTGAATAATTTTAAAGCAAGAGAACAAGGCTTTCCTCAACTTCCAAGATCTAAAGCTCAGCTTCTGGCTGTTAAGCATTTGGCAATGCAGCTGGAGGGTAAGTTTGAAAACATTGTTGTGCTGGGGATTGGTGGCAGTTCACTTGGGATCACCTGCTTAAGAGATGCTTTAAAAGGCCCGTATTGGAACATGCACGGATCTCCGCGTTTGTTTGTGTTGGATAATTTGGATTTAGTTGATGAAATCGAAAAAGTTATTGATCCAGACAAAACTTTGTTTGTAGTTATTTCAAAGTCCGGGAAAACTCCTGAGACTATGGCTCAGTACTTTTATTTCCGTGAAAAAGTATCTAAAGAAAACTTTGTCTTTATAACAGATCCTGAAAAAGGTGAATTAAGGCGAATTGGTACAGCAGATGGAATTTCAATGTTAGAGATCCCGCAAAATGTTGGTGGAAGATTTTCTGTACTAACATCCGTTGGGCTATTCCCTGCTGCTTTGTTGGGAATTGATATTGAAGCTTTGATGGAGGGGGCGGAAGAGATGGTGAGCTCTTTTCACAATGAGGAATATCATTTGAACCTGCCATTCCAATTAGCTGCAGTACAATATTTGCTGGACTGGAAACATGGAATCCAGATGACAGTGATGATGCCTTACTCGACAAATTTGTGGACTTTAGCGGATTGGTATAGGCAGCTCCTTGCTGAAAGTATTGGGAAAGAAGGGAAAGGTTTGACGCCAATTAGGGCTTTGGGTGTTACTGATCAGCATTCGCAATTGCAGCTTTACAATGAAGGTCCAACAGATAAGCTTTTGATTTTGATGAGTTTGGTGGAGAATGATTCGCCAAGTATTCCAGAAGTGAAAAATGAGGCTATGAGTTACCTTTCTGGAGTGAGTTTTCACAAATTGATGAATGTTGAGATGAGAGCTACGGCGCAGGCGCTGAGCCAATACAAAAAGCCAAACATACATATTGAATTGCCAAAATTGGATGCAAAAGAGCTTGGCAAACTGCTGCTATTGTTTGAAGGCAGTATTGCATTTTTGGGCGAGTACTATAGCATAGACGCGTTCAATCAGCCGGGCGTAGAGCTTAGCAAAAAACTGACAAAAGAATCTTTAACACAATAAAATGCAGCTTCCCCAATTTGGAACCCCTTTAAGCCCCGAGCAATTAGAATTTATTAGGGCTTTTTCAAAATCCTGCCGGAGAAGCATAGTGCAAATGGTTACAAATGCTCAGTCTGGGCATCCAGGTGGATCGCTTTCTGCTTTAGATTTCCTGACACTGATTTATACAATGCGGGTGGTGGAAACAAATGAACGAGTAATTGTTTCAAATGGGCACATCTCCCCTGCTGTTTATTCAACACTGGGTGAATTGGGTGTGATTCCTAAAGATCATGTTATTGAGACATTTAGAAAACCTGTTGATATTTATGAGGGCCATGTAAACAGAAAGATTAATGGAGTGCATTTTGGAACCGGACCACTTGGGGTTGGAGGGAGTGTTGCTGCAGGTGTGGCATTGGCAGATCAAATTAATGAAAAGGATGATTTTACATTCCTTGTGATGGGGGATGGTGAACAGCAAGAAGGACAAGCATATGAGATGATGAATTTTGCAAATAAATTTAAACTTGGAAAATTGGTGCTATTTGTTGATTTCAATGAAGTTCAATTAACGGATTCCTTGGATGAAATTATGCCAACAAATATAGCTGGTCATTATGAGGCAGCTGGTTGGCACGTAATTGAGGCGGATGGTCATGATTTCCAAGAAATGTGGACTGCATTAGGTGAAGCTGCAGAAACTGAGAAGCCTACGATGATTTTGGGGAAGACAATTATGGGGCATGGGATTGAGTTTATGGCTGCCACAGGTCGTGCACGCAAATCTGACTGGCACGGGAAATCACCTTCAGTTGAAGATACTGAAGAAGCTTTGAAATTGATTGAATTAAATGAAGATGAACAACACGCTTTGACGGAAGGTTTAGCGAATTTGGATGTAAAGATTTCCACCCCAAAAGAGCCGAAAATGGACTTAAAAGACGCCGTAGACCCTGGTGAGCCAAGAACTTATGATGTTGAGACAATGACAGATTGCCGGAGCGCATATGGCTCCGCATTGCTTGATTTGGCTCATAAAAATTCAAATGTAATAGCTATGACTGCAGATGTTGCTGGAAGTGTAAAAACCACTGGTGTTAAGAAGGAAATACCTGAAAGACATATTGAATGTGGAATTGCAGAACAACATATGGTTAGTTGTGCTGGAGGTTTCTCAATCCAGGGCATGGTCCCTTTTTGCAGTACTTTTGGTGCATTTATGACTAGCCGAGCAAAAGATCAGGCTCGTGTGAATGATATCAATGAAACAAATGTTAAAATGGTTGCCACACATTGTGGACTTTCCGTTGGTGAAGATGGGCCAACTCATCAGGTTATTGATGATATAAGCTCATTTGCTGGATTTATGCATACAAATATTTACGAGCCTGCTGATCCAAATCAATGTGATCGTATTATTAGGCGAGTCGCTCAGGACTACGGAAATGTTTATGTGCGTATGGGTAGATCAAAACTCCCTAGTATTACAAGAGAGGACGGGACTCCATATTTTGCTGGTGACTATGAATTTAAGGTTGGTAAAGCAGATGTTGTGAGAACCGGATCTAAAGCAACAATTGTGGCGAGTGGCCCAATGGTAATTAGAGCGCTTGAGGCTGCAGAAAAACTAGGTGGAGATATTGAGGTAATTGCTGTTAGTAGTTTTGTGCCTTTTGATAATGAAACAATTGTAGAAAGTGCCAAAAAAACTGGCCGGCTTGTGACTGTGCATGACCATAATGTTAATACTGGACTTGCTCATTTTGTTAGACAAGCCCTTTCTGAAGCAGAACTTGCTGTGCCATTAAAGGCATTGGGCGTGGACCACTACCAACTCTCCGGGACCTCAGATGAATTATATGAGATCGCGGGACTAGGTGTGAGTCATATTGAGGAAGCTATTAAAAGCCTGCTCTAATTATTCCCAGAATTTAAGTTCTGAACGCCATTCATTGTTTGCTGTATCATGAATGAAGCTAGTGATTGAACCACTACCATCTTCATAAATTTTTGCTTTGATTCCAGTTGTACTGAAATCAGTCTTTTCCCATTCTACAATAGGAGCTCCATCTGCAAAATAAGCAAATGCTGCAGGGCAGTCTTCTTCTGTCATTCCGATTGTTTTACGCATGTGATTCATGAATTCTTCACAGTCTTCAGCTTCAGCAGCATCAACTAGACCCTGCCATGCATGGATTGCACCTTTAAGATCTGGATTTGCTTTAATGATTTCTTTGTCAGCAACATCAACACTGCTACAAGCAGCAAGTAGTAATGAAGTTAGAATTGAGAGAGATATGAGTTTTTTCATAGTGTGGTTTATTAGTCGGGGGGAATTGTATCAAATCATTTAAGATAGGCCAATACTTTGACTGGAGCTGATTCAATAATTTCGTTTAATGCTGTCATTTTGATTTCACTAGATTCACCTTTTATGGCCTGGATAAGGGAGCTTTTGTTTTCGCCTATTAAAAGCAGAAGTACCTGCCTAGAACTTTTGAGACCCAATAAGCAGACTGATAAGCGGTCTTCAACATCATAGCCAATTGCTTTTGCTGGACTGGCATACTTATGACAAGTAAGGGCGTGGTCACCTTCAAAAAGTGAAGCGATGTGGCCATCTGCACCAGCACCTAAAATTAAGAGATCAAATAGTGGGTAACGCTCATGACTAATTGCAACAAGTTTGCGACTCATTTCTTTTGCCGCAGATTCTGGAGGTAGTGATGTGTCAAAGCTTAAAATATTTTCTGGTGGGATAGAGATCTTTTTAAGTAAAGCCTCACGGATCATTCCTAAGTTGCTTGCCTTGTTGTCACTTGGAACTTGGCGTTCATCAAGCAGAATAAGTTTGATTTTCTCCCAAGGCAAATCTTGCTCAGCCAAACTTTCATAAAGTTTTTTCGGGGTGGATCCACCTGCCAAGCCAAGGCGACACTCGTCAAAGTCACGCAATGTTTCTTTAATTGAAAGTACTACGTCATCAAGTGCTGTTTGCCAAAATTCGCTCTCTGTCTCTGGATAAAAAATTGTTGCTTTGTTCATTTCTTTTTTGGGAGTGAATAAAACCACTCAAAACCATCTTTCTTTATCATTTCATCTGCAGATTTTGGCCCTAGGCCTCCCCTTTTATACATGTCTGGTTTGCAGGATTTCCTTTTCTGCTTGTCACATAGCTTTTGCACTGGATCAATTACTCGCCAAGCAGCAAAGATTTCATCAAAGTTCAGAAAAAGACTTTGATTACCAGCTATTACATCCAAGAAAAGTCGGCCGTGTTCGCTGAGGCAATCCCCGCTACAAAATATTGGTCGACCGGTTGTTAAGTCATGAAAATCAAATGTTTTTCCGCCTAATTTTGTTAGGAGGTTAAATTCAATTTTTTCTGTGGGCTGAATTTGGATTACCAAACGATTCGGCTTCACATTCCCGTGCTCTCTTTGAGCCCAGCGCGGCTTGAACTCAATTACAACAGAAGTCCATTTTTGCTTAAGAGATTTCCCGCTTCTTAAGTAAATTGGCACACCCTTCCAAAGTGGGTGATTTGAATGGAGCTTCATTGCGGCAAAGGTTTCTGTTCGCGAGTCATTTGGAATATCTTTTTCTTTGGTGTAACCCTGATATTGTCCGCGTACAATAGATTTAAGGTCTACTTTTATAGATTTGAGGATGCGAGTTTTTTCTAGGTGAATAGCGTCAGCATTTTGTTTCCGAGGTGCTTGCATAGTTAGGTATGCAAGAATTTGTAGAAGATGGGATTGCACCATGTCCCGCATAATTCCAACGTGATCAAAATAATTTGCGCGTCCTTCAATATCCTTATCCTCCATTGCTGTGATTTGAATGTTACTCACATAATCACGGTGCATGAGTGTTGTGAGAACAGAATTTGCGTAACGGAGTGAGAGTAAATTACTTACTGCTTCTTTTCCAAGATAATGATCCAAAAGGAAGATCTGCTCAGTTTGGAAATGTTTATTTAAAGTCCTGCGAAGAGCTTTTGCGGATCGAAGATTGTAACCAAATGGTTTTTCAATAACTAAGCGCAGTGCAGATTTGCGAGAGTTAAAGTTAACTCGGCCAAGATTCTTGAATATGTCCGTGAATGCTGATGGCGGCACGGAAAAATATGCAATCCGCACGCGATCTTTGCTCTTCTCCAGTTTTTTGATTTCTTTACGGAAGTTCTTGTAATCAGCTTCATCATCATATTGTCCGCTAAAGTAGTGTACTTGTTTTAGCACTCGTTTGAGGGCGGCTTCGTCTATATATTTTTCTGCCTTACGTACAGATCTTTCAAAAAGCTTCCTGAACTTTTCATCAGTCATTGGAGTACGTGCGTAGCCCATGATTTTAAAATCTTTGGGGAGACGTTTCTCTTTTGCCAATTCATAAATTGATGGAAAGAGTTTCAACTTAGCTAAGGAGCCGGAGGCTCCAAAGATGATTAATGTGAAATTTCCTTTGGCTTTTTGGAGTATTGGATTCTTCATGTCCAGTTGGTGTGGAAAGAGCCGTCTTTATCGATTCGCTCATAAGTATGAGATCCAAATCGGTCGCGTAGGCCTTGTATAAAATTAGCAGAGAGTCTGCTGCGGCGATAGGCCTCAAAATGCGTGAGACCACCTGAAATTGAGCTTATAGGGAGGCAATGCTCAGTAGCTAGCATTACAATGCGGCGCCAGCTCTTTTGAGCATCCACAATTGCGTCATGTGCAAAGTCAGTAAAATATAGGTTTTGAACTTTTTGCTTATATGCGTCGTGAACGTCTGCAAGTATGCTTGAGCGAATAATACATCCACCCTGCCAAACTCTAGCAATTTCTGGGAAATTTAGATCATAATCATTTTCAATGTTGGCCGCACGCAGCAAAGCAAAGCCCTGTTCAAAGTTTGCAATTCTAGTGGCAAAGAGTGCCTTTTCTAAATGATCTACACATTCTGACAGCAAGAGATTTGGCGTGCGATCTTGCATTGGATAAAGTTCTGCTAATTCAACTCGTTGGTCTTTGTTTGTGGAAATGCCACGCATAAATACTGCAGCGGCAATAGAAGGTACTGGAACTCCAAGGCGAAGTGCTTCTTGCACTGTCCAAGTGCCAGTTCCCTTTTGACCAGCTTTATCCATAATCAAATCTAGCAGTGGTCTGCCACCCTCTTCTTTTTGTAAAACATCAACAGAAATATCTACCAAAAATGAGCTGAGCCTTCCTTCGCTCCATTTTTTAAAAATCTCAGCAATTTCTAGAGGCTGAACTTTATATAGTTTTGTAAGGATGTCATATGCTTCTGCAAGCATTTGCATTTCTGCATACTCAATCCCGTTGTGAACCATCTTTACATAGTGGCCGGCTCCGCCCTTACCCATATATGAAACACAAGCTTTGTGATTGAAGTCTTCCGCTGCAATGGCGCTTAGTATTGGCTCAAAAATGTCCCAGGCTTCTTTGTCCCCACCCGGCATTATACTTGGACCATGGAGAGCGCCATCTTCCCCGCCAGAAATTCCAACACCCAAAAGGCGTATATCTTTTTTAAGTAATTGATTTTGATAGGATTCTGTTACGCGGAAAAGTGCATTTCCACCATCCATAACAACATCACCTTTTTCCAGAACTGGACCCAACTTTTCCAAAACATCTTTTGTGGCTTTCCCCGCAGGCACAAGCATGATTATTTTCCGCGGTTGCTCAATGCTCTCTATAAAATCCTCAAAGTTTTCTGGTGCGTAAAATTTTTCATCGCCATGTTTTTTTACAAAATCAGTGACCTTTTCATAGCTCCTATTCCATACGCTGACCTTGAAGCCGCGTGATGCAATATTTTGAGCCAAGGCCGCTCCCATTGTGCCAAGACCGATTAATCCTACTTGTGAGCTCATGTTTCTATTGGGGTTTCAATGATTTCTGCATCTGTTTTATTGCGAGATGCATCGCGGAGTGAAATTAGTACGGACTGAATACTCAGGAGAGCAAATTGGCGAATGTTGCTTTGTGAGAAATCCAATCCGTGTCTTTCAAAATATTCTTCCAGCGAGTAATCAATGAGGTCCAATACAATAGATTTGAGTTTATGGTCTGGAGTTAAAACAGTTTCCAAGGTTTTGCCAGGAAGCATAAGCCCTGCTTTTAAAATCGATTCGCCCCAGGCATTTAAGTCTGCGCGTAGATTTGGTGGGAGTTTTGCAATTTCAGGTAGTTTTTCCTGAGCAGATATATCTAGCTTTGTGTCACCAGACATATTTAGTTCTTTAAAGGTCTCCTTAAGTTCTCTTTCCAGGTCTCCACTTGCTATTGAAAGTATAGCTAAAATAAATGCGCCTGGCACATTTGCTTGTAGCAATTTTACAACGAGAAAAACTAAGTCGCCCTTAGTTTGATCTTGCATGAATTTAACCAAGATCTTGGCTAGTCTGTCCTCTTTTTTCTTTTGCCTTTGCTGATGCCCCGTCATAGCCTTGATGGCTTTGGCGTTTTTACGCATCTGCTCGCGAAATTTTTCGTTCGCTTCGACTCCGCCAGAAGATTCTCCCTCTTCTAGACCAAAAAAAGATTCTAAAGACATTGTGAAAAAATTACTTAGTGAATTTTGCTACAAAGTGGTTGTAAAGCCATACCACAACGTATGTACCAATAAAGGCGTCTACAAATCCCCAGAGTAGTCCCCAAACTGCGCCTATTACGCTTACTTCGTATGATGGATAAATCTCTGAGAGAAGATCTAAAACTGATGCGCCGTAACCATTTTGTGCGGCAATAATTGTCCAGCCAAATAGGACAAGTGCCCAAACTGTTCCAATGGAAAGTGAGGCTGAGAGTGCGTGGAGTCTATTCTTCATATGATTGAAGTAAAAAAATAAGTCATCCTGAGAATAACTTCTTTATCTGTAGAAAGCAAATTTTGCAGTTTACGCAGTAACTACGTGAACAAGCGTGTCTATTTTCCTTTTACCATCAAACTTTTCGCGTCTTTTCTTTGTGAATTTTACAACTCCGTCAGTTAAAGCAAAGAGCGTAAAGTCTTTACCTTGACCAATATTTTCACCAGGATGCCATTTTGTTCCCTTTTGGCGAACGATTACAGCCCCAGAAAGAACTTTTTCACCAGCATAGCGCTTAATACCACGCCGTTTGGCGTTCGAATCGCGACCATTCTTACTGGATCCACCTGCCTTTTTATGTGCCATTGGGGTTGTTTATTAATAGCAGAGGGATTTTAAGGGTAAACTTTGTTTAATGCAAGGTGATTTTCAATCTGATTGACAGGCAAGGCCTATGTGCTAGAATCTCTTCTTAACTTATAAGTTGGAATATGACTGAAAGACCTCCAGATATAAGTGAAGAGGGGGATTCACTTACACTTGCAGATGTAGCAGATGAAATAGTGATTGGCCATGATAATGGGTCGCCTGTTTTGTGGAGAAAGGTGTTTGATGGAGAAGTTATTGATGCATACCATGCCACCCCTCTTGGAAGATTTGAAATCGATCATCAGGAAGTTTTTAGGATTAGCAGGTTTGATCCAATCGTTAATTCAGAGGATAGAAAAAATATTGTCAGAAAGCCAACAGTTAAAATACTTGGTTTATGTAGATTTACATATTGTGAGATTAGTGACAAAGAATACCCAAATGCAATGTCAGCGTTTGTTGCGATACTTGAGTTCTTTGAAGAAAGAGGAGTCCACCAAGAATGCCAGAATATTAGTAAGCAAATAAAAGCTTCAATTGATTGATCGCTAACCTGTTTTATGCTATAATTAAGAGATTAATTAAAGGCATGAATAGAGTTTATAAATTGCTGATTCTCCTCTCGCTAGTAGTTAGCGTGGTGCTAGTGGGTTTTGGTTCCAAGGCTCTCGCAGAAGAACCTGAGCCAAATGCGGAAGTTCTGACCCAAGCCGTACAAGAAAGTACTATTCTTTTGCAGTTAAAACAGAAGAAAGCACAGGCGGAGTATAGATACTATTTGCTAAAAAATAATGTACAGAAAGCTGCGGAGGGTTTGGAAGAAATTCAGACTGTGGTAGATCACTTGGAAACTGTGGTGGCAAATTTAGATGCGCAAATTGCAGATGCAGATAAAAAAGTTCTGAGTGTAAAGAGTCAAAAAGAGCGAAAAAAGATGGAACTTAAAGACTTGGAAGAAGAAGTTCTGCTATTGGAGTTGCAACTTGAAGACCAAAAAGCGGTTGTGGGGGAACTTATGACTCTGCTTTATGTTAAAAGAGATATTTATTTTGAAGATGGAGAGGTAAATACAGTCAAAGTGTTGGCTAGTCCGCAATCTGTTTCAGAAACTCTGCAAGGCCTCACCTATTTAGATATTATTGAAGAGGCAAATCAAGCCGAGGTAGAAAAGATGATTGCACTTTCTGATTCGCTTGCTGCAAAGTGGCAAGATATTCATCAAAAGCAAAAGGACCTGGATAAGTTGGATTCACAATTGGCTGCTGACCTGCTGCAATTGGGACAGGAGCGAGAGGCGCAAGTCGCGCTTTTGGATGAAACGCAACTTGAGGCTTCAATTTTTGAGGCAATGATAACAAGCTCAGATGAAAATGAAGCTCAACTGCTTAAGGAGATTGAGATATATGAAAAGAATGTGGAGCTTATGGAGGCAAATTTATCTTCAACTCAAGTTCTACTAACTGAGGAGCAGCAAGTTTTGATTTCAAAGATTGAGCTTGATATGGCTGAGCAATTTAGTGCTACTGAATCCGCCAACTACCTAGATATTGATTGGCCGGTTACTCCTGAACCAGGACTAACTGCATTCTTTAGTGATGAAAGTTATAAAAATGCATTTGGTGTGAGTCACCATGCCTTGGATATTCGCGCGAACCATGGAAGTTTGATTTATGCACCTGCAGACGGTGTAGTATCAGATGTTGTATTTAATGAGGAGTCAACTCGCTATGCATATATTTTGATACAGCACAGGAAGGGAGTTTCAACTTTGGTAGGACACGTTTCTGATGTGGCGGTGAGTGTGGGTGATTACGTACAGCGAGGAATGGTAATTGGCGCAACAGGTGCTACACCAGGTTCAATTGGTGCTGGTATAAGAACGACGGGACCTCACCTTCATTTTGAGGTAAGATTGGACGGATTGCCTGTGGATCCGCTGATTTACCTTCCATTAGATGAGGTACCAAGTGATTCGCTACCAGAAGAATATATAGCTATAATGCAGGCGCAACTGGAGGATGAGCTAAGAGACATCCAAGAACAACTTTTAGATAACAATTAGTTATGACAAGTAAGGTCCAAAGCCAAGAAGAACTGCAAGAGTTAATAAATAATTTAACAACTTTTGTTGCCAAGTTAGATTTAAATGGCATGTTTCTTATGGTAAATAATATGGCGGAAATGGCTTCTGGTGTTCCCAGAGAAGAACTTTATAAAACCAATTTCTTGGTTGGAGAATGGTGGAGTTTTGATAAAGATGTTTTAAAACGTGTAGCAGATAGTTTTGCTAAAGCTGTTGCTGGAGAAGTTGTTCAGTACAGAGAGAAAATTTATGTTTTTGATGATGTCAGAGCAATTGATTTTGTATTAACTCCTATCAAAAATAATGAAGGTAAACTTGACTATATTCTTGCTGAAGGAAGAGATGTTACTGAACTTGAGGATGCAAAAAAAGCACTCGAGGCAATAACCAAAAAAGATCAGGCAATACTTGAAAATATTGGCGAAGGAATTGTGGCTGTTGATTCAGATGCTAACCTTTTATTCCTAAACACAGTTGCAGAATCAATGTTTGAAATAAGTACTGAAGAAGCAATGGGACAGTCTCTGTATTCAACTTTTAATTTGCAAGGTGAAGGTGGGGCTAGCATTCCAAAAGAGCAATGGCCTTTGAATATTGCACTTAAAGAAAATAAAAGTGCAGAAGGTTTGATGGAAATTGAAAAAAATGATGGCAGTAAGATTGCCTTAAAGATCTTAGCCAAGCCGATTTCTGGTATGGGCAAAAGGCTTGGAGCTGTGATTATCTATATTGATGTAACAAAGGAAAGAGAAGTGGATCAAATGAAGAGCGATTTTATATCTTTTGTGTCACATCAACTTAGTACTCCCCTAACTTCAGTTAAATGGTTTGGCGAACTATTATTGTCACATGACAAAAGCGACCTAGACAATGAACAGAAGGAATATGTTGAAAATATGATTTATTCAACAAAGGGTATGATAGGCCTGATTAGAAATTTACTTGATATTTCAAGGATTGAGGCAGGTCAAATTGTTATTCAGAAAAATGATACAGACTTAAATGAACTTCTTAAAAAAGTCCTGATTGATTTAGAGGCAAGAGCCAAAGCTAAGAATATAAAGATTAATTGGGGTCCTAAAGAAGGGTTACCAATAGTAAGTGTAGATACCAATTTGTTACGTCAAGTTCTGCAGAACTTATTGAGTAATGCGGTTAAATACACTCCCATAGGAGGGAAAGTAGATCTTAAACTTTCAGTCAATAATGATGAGTTACTTGTTGGAGTGACGGATAGTGGTTTTGGTATACCTGAAGACCAGCAAGACAAGATCTTTATAAAGTACTTCAGGGCTGGGAATATAACAAAAAAGGAAATTGACGGAAGTGGTTTAGGCCTCTATTTGGTGAAGGCTATTATTGATGCATCAGGTGGGAAAATTTGGTTTGAAAGCCAAGAAGGCAAAGGAAGTAGCTTCTTTTTCACTATCCCACTTTAGCCTGTTGACGCAGTAGAATGCTTGCACTAAAATGGCAGCGCCTTTTTAAGGCTAAGTGTTGGGGCGTGGCCAAGTGGTAAGGCAGTGGATTTTGGTTCCACCATTCGGGGGTTCGAATCCCTCCGCCCCAGCCAGTTAGGAAATATAAATGAATATGATGAATCTTAAACATTCTCTAATCGTTGTAATGTTTGCTTTGCTGCTAATGCCAATTGCATTCGCAGCGGAGGATTTTACTGATGTTTTAGCGTCTCATACTTATTTTACTGCGATTGATTATGTGAAGGCGGAGGGGATTGTTGAGGGTTACGATGATGGTACTTATGGACCTTCAAAGGAAATCAACAGAGCGGAATTTACAAAAATTATTATTGAGGCAACTTACGATGATTCAGAAATTGATAATTGTGTTTCTTCAAAAAGCTTTTCTGATTTGAAAATTACTGATTGGTATGAGAAGTATGTTTGTGTAGCTGCGAATAATGGAATTATTGATGGATATGATGATGGTACTTTTAAAGGTGGAAATGAAATCAACTTTGTTGAGGCGGCGAAGATTATTATTATAGGATTTGATTTGAATTTTGAAGAAGGTGAGCAATGGTATGAGGGTTATGTAAATGTGCTTCAAGATAATAATTTTATTCCGTCTGCAATTACTGCGTTAGATAAGCAAATTACTCGCGGGGAAATGGCAGAAATGATTTGGAGAATTAGTGAAGATGTAACAGATGAATCTTCTGCAATTTTGATTACTGAACCAATTATTCCTGATAGTTCTGACTATCCTGGATGGGTGACTTTTGATGCTGATGGTTTTGCTTTTTATCATCCGGGTTGGTACATAGGCACCAAGTGGGGATACGATACTTTGAGTCCTGAATACGATTTTATTTTTGGTGATAAAGATGGTGTAGATGCTTATGTGCATGCTTATACAAAGACCGGCTCAGATTTGAATACGTCGGTTTGGTTTGAGCATCCATTTGTTGAGTCTGAAAATTTGACTATCAATGGTTTGGAAACTTTGATGAGACATTATCGTGCCCCTAGAGGAACTGTTGTGAACGGACGAACTACAGGCGAGAATGAAAATATTTACGTTTACACTTACAAGATTGATGGGAAAGTAGCGGTGCTGCAGTATTTCAATGCTTATGGCAGTGAAAACAAGAATGTAGATATTTTCTTTGACATGGCTGAAAGCCTTCATAAAAAATAGATTTACTGTATGAAACTAAAAATAAACTTAAAGAGAATCGGTCAAATTATTTTCGTCTTGGTGAGCATTGCTTTATTCACCATCAATATTGATTTGGGGAAAACGTCAATAAACGATACGGATCAACAGTATCTTGAAGGTGAGATAGTTTCTTCAAGGATTAGTGATAATCAAAAACAATTTTTAAAAATTATTCTACAGAATGGAGAGAGCGTACCAGCCACAAATAATTTTTCTGCTTTTGCAAATGAAAAGATTTATGCAGTAGGTGATAAAGTTGTTCTTAGTCAATATCAGGATGGGTTTTATATCACAGACTATGTAAGGAGACCGGCACTTATATTATTACTTATAATATTTGCGGGTGTGATACTGATTGTGAATAGAAGAAAAGGATTTTACTCCCTCCTGAGTATGGGGTTTTCATTTTTAGTCTTATTTAAGCTTGTACTACCATTGCTGCTAACGGGGATGAATCCAGTATTTGCCGCATTATTGGGCTCAGTATTTATGCTTCCTGCGATTTTCTATCTCTCTCATGGCTTCAATCGTAAAACCAGCATTGCTATGGCTGGCACTTTAATAACTCTCGTAATTACTGGCCTGCTTGCCACTGTCTTCACAGAAATTGGGCACCTGAGCGGCCTTGCAACTGAAGAAGCTGGTTTTTTGAAAGTTGGTGTAGGAGAAAATATCAACTTTCAAGGACTTTTATTGGCTGGAATGATGATCAGCATACTTGGGGTTCTAGATGATGTGACAATCACACAAACCTCAGTTGTAGAGCAGCTTAAAGCAAGTAAAAAGAATATAGTATTTAAAGAGCTTTATTCTCGTAGCATGGCAGTTGGAAGAGACCATATTGCATCTGTAGTTAATACTCTTGTTTTGGTTTATACAGGGGCATCTTTACCCTTGCTGCTTTTATTTGTGGATGCATCACAAGGAATTAGCCAGACTCTAAATTTGGAATTTATGGCAGAAGAAATTGTAAGAACTCTGGTTGGAAGTATTGGGCTTGTATTGGCTGTTCCAATAACAACTTTGCTCGCTAGCTTTGTGTATAATAAGATGGAAAATGTTGAGCTAGATCACGAACATAGTCACTAATATGCTACAGGAGTTTATAATTCCATTTTCAACTATATTAATCGCTGAGTTAGGCGATAAGAGTTTTCTTGCAGTAACATTTTTAGCATCTAAAACAAAAAAGCGCTGGCCAATATTTGCAGGGGCACTCAGTGCTTATTTTCTTCTAAATGGACTCACTGTTTTTGCTGGTAGTGCACTTGTTAATTATATAGATATTGATTTATTGAAGTTATTTTCAGGAGTTATTTTTATTCTTTTTGGATTGAAAACTCTTTTAACTAAAGAGAATGAAGAACTTGGAAATCTAAAGTCAGTTGGCTTGTTCCGTTCAACCTTTGGTCTAATTTTAATTTCAGAAATTGGTGACAAAACAAATATTACTGCTGGGCTTTTTGCAACACAATATAGCCCGATTATTGTGCTTATTAGCGTCACTTGTGCGCTTGCCCTGATAACCATACTTGCTATACAAATTGGCAGATGGATTACTAAGAAATTCAATCACGAACTAATTGCAAATATTGGTGGTGTTGTATTTATTATAATTGGTCTTATTTTGATTCTTTTGTAAGAGAATAGGTCAGCCAAAAACTGAGAACCTCGGTTCCGGACAACAAGGGTAGATAGCTCCTCTACGGGGTGTTTTTTCAGTTTACTTAGACCTATGTTTAATTACTGCGAATGAAAACGCAAGTAATTGAAGGGCAATAATTGTGATAGCAAGTACAACAGCTGTGTATCCAAACCAATCAGGGCCTATTTCACCGTAGCTTGAGAAGAACTGGAAATAGATAAAATGTGAGGAAACTAAATAAAATATTACATAAGTTAAGCTGTGGAGCCATTTCCATGACACAACTCCAAGAAATAAGATAACCTTGTTAAAGGATGTTAAAAGAAGGATTAGGGCCCATGATAATGCGACTAATCCAATAAAGTTAGCCAATCCATACCCCCCTCCTCCAATCTGAATTAAATCACTAAGTGACCTTTCTGATAAAACAACAATAAAGTGAATTAGCGCCATTAATGCAAACCAAATACCTAACTCACCTCTCCAAGTCCATGGGGTTGTTAAAGGTGATGAATTCATAGAAGGCTTCTTGAATCTCATTACTGGTCCAATTAGTAAAGTTAAAGACAAAAGAATAAATGATACCCTTGCGAAGGATGTTGATAATGGAGTCTCAAGTAGAAGTTTAAAAATGGCAACTAAAGCCAAGGAAAAAGCTCCTACTATTATATGTTGGGCCGGAGTATTTTTTATGTCCATAATTTGATTATAGATTATTTCTTGTAAGGTGTGAACCTCTCCTCCCCAGTCAAAAACTGAGAACCTCGGTTAGAGAAGTCCTCAGTTTTTAATGTAAGTTGTGTTTAAACTTTGGAAATTACTCGCTCAAGCATAGATTCTACATTTTTTGCGAGCTCATTAAGTTCTGGATTTCCAAACATGGACATAGCTGAAGAAGGCTTAACTGCTCCAACATGGACAACATTTGCTTCATCTTCATAAATAATTACGTTACATGGAAGATAGAGTCCAATTTCTGTTTCTAAATTGATGGCTTTATAGGCAGAAGGTGGATGGCAGGCCCCTAAAATTAAATAGGGGCGCATGTCTTTGTTCAATTTTTGCTTCATCTTGGCCTGAACATCAATTTCTGAGAGGATTCCAAAACCCTCTTCTTGCAGAGCTGCTTTTACAGCTGTAACTGATTCGTTGAAAGATTTAGTCATTTTTTTAGTGGGTTAAAAGTTTGTAATATTCTGGACCTAAATCAAGATCTATCTCTGCCCAAATCTTAACTTCTGGCTGCATTTCAAGTTCAGGATCAGTTAATATGTTAGCAGTTTTGAAGAAAACCCCCTCTGGTTCTTCATGAAGATTTGGATCAAAGAAAACACTAAGCACTCCAGAATCGCCATTTTCAAATTGAGTTTGTGAAATTTCAGCAGTAGCACAAGCACAACTGGTTGGCACTGCGTTTACTGTGATTGGCTGGTCTCCAAGATATTTGAATTCAAAATCATGAGATACAATTCCACCACTTTGTTTTAGGAGACCAAAATCAAATTCAGTTTCTTCAAAAACAAAGTCACTAGCTCCAATGTTAGAAGGTTCATCAGAATTATCTATGGAACAAGCGCTCAAAAATAGGATAACAACTCCTGATATAAGTAATAGTTTTTTCATATATTATTGATTAAGAATTTGACTAAAAATGCTCTCAAATACTTCGTAAGGTTGTGCGCCAACTAGGGTCTGGCCATTTATTACAAAGCTTGGAGTTCCATTCATCCCATTTGCACGTGCGGTATCAAGATCTGCTTGAATTTCATTATTGAAATCTAGATTTTCCTGACAGGAAAAAAAAGTATCCATATCTAAATCTAGGTCTTCTGCATAGGCATAAAGACTTTCTTCAGGAATTTTCACTGTCCCTTGGCCTAGAATATTTTGTCCTTCAAATATTTTGTCATGAAATTTGAAGTACATATCATCACCCTCCTGTTCACGAGCACATTCAGCTGCATTGGCAGCAGGAGTAGCATCTGTGTGGCCAAGGCCAACTAAAGGAAGATCTCTATAAACAAGCTTAACTAAGCCTGTATCAATATAGTTTTCTTTAATTCGTGGAAGTGTTTCATTGTAGAATTTTCTGCAAAAGGGACACTGATAATCTGAGAATTCAATCATAACGATGGGTGCATCCTCTTCGCCCATAAATGCATCATCATCTTCATCTACATTAAGAACTATAGGCTCTGTAGGTTTTTTCGAAGATTCAACCGCAGTTACTTGAGTATTTTGACCAATTTCTACACCAATGAGTGCTATTCCCATCCCTACAACAAGCATTGAAAATCCTGTGATGATAGTTTGTAAGTTTTGGGGTTTCTTTTTAGACATATTTGAAATGTTAGTAATAAAATTATTTGCTTTTCTTTGATTCTTGAATTGCTTTATAGGCTAGGTAAATAAAGCCACCAAGAATTATGAAGCCCCAGGCAAGGTCGGGTATGAAAGTTAATTGTTGCAATGCGCTTTGAGACCATTGATTAATTGTTTCGCCTACTTGGACTTGGAATTCAGGAGCCCAAAATGCGTTTCCTGAAAGGGCGAGTCCAATTAGTACCGTCCCCATTAATAGGAATATTAGTGCTGTGACGATATTTGTTGTGTGGAGGTAGACAGTTTTTTGTCCAAGCTTCACTTTAAAAAGTTTTCCTTTTATAATTTTCATTTGATCAAGTTTGAAACGATCATAAAAATATGCCGTGATGAAAAGTGGGAAAGTCATGCCAAATACATAAGCAAATGTCACAATTAATGCTTTCCAAAAGGTTCCTTGCAGTACAGCAAGGGTAACTGCACCTGCAAGTACGGGAGCGCAGCAAGAAGTTGCAGCACCTGAAAACACGCCAAGCAGGAATACTGATTTAGGGTGTGAGGCATCCATTTTTGGCCTAAATCTTTTTGGCATGGGGATCAGTGATAGCCCTTTCCCAGACACGGCAAGGAAAGCCAAGAAAATCATAAGGAGGCCACCAAAAATATACATTTCTTTGTGGAAATCACGGAACAGCTGTGCCAGCCCAGCAGCCCCGAGACCAATTGGTATTAGAATGACTGAAATCCCAGCGAAGAAGATGAAAGTCATTTTTAAAATGTTCTTTCTTTCTTGGAAAGCTGACGCTAAATATGCTGGGAGCAACACCGTGATGCAGCATGGTGCAAAGAGAGCGACCATACCTGCAAAGAATGAAGCTAAGATAGATGCGCTTAAAATTATGTCCATGTTATTTGTTGGTTACTGTTGATTGAATTTTTAGTTCTAGCTCCGGAGTTTTGGATGAATTTGTTTCTAAGTAAACGGATCGTTGTGCAAAACCAACACCGGATGGCCCATGTGCTGCGGGATCATATACAACGTCTACAATAAAAGATTCTCCGGGTTCAACTGTGATATCTACTACGGAGTCCCCACCATGTCCAGGCATGGTAAAAGTGTAGTTCTGTATTGAAGCTGTAGTGCAGCCACAACTGGTGTAAACTTTTTCAATAGAAACCTTTTCAGTGCCTGCATTTGTTACTTCAAATGGATGTGAAACTAGCCCATCTCCCATAGCTATGATTCCAAAGTCATATTCTGTTTCTGATGTACTTAAGAATCCTTCTGCCGTCTGCTCAGCAGAAACATTGCTACAAGCTGATAAAGCGAGAGCTAAAATCCCAATTAGGATTATTTTTTTCATAATAAATAGAAATAAAGATGTAAAAACGAGAAAATTAATCGATCACGATTTTACAAAGCTATATCACATTTATTATGCAGAGCTATCCAGCGCAGAAAACTCTGATTTATTTTATAGGTTAAAGATGGAGATATTTTTGGCTGAGGAATAGCCAAAAATAATAATAAAAAGATGGCAGCAATAAAAAGTTGAGCTGCAATTGGGTTCATCTTTGAAAGTATTTGCAGGGCAAATCTCGTTTCAGAAACATGCCCTGCAATAAAAAACTTAGAGTCATCAACAGGAGGACAATTAGCGTCTGATGAAGAGGACATCGGACATAAATGAAAACCACTATGGTGTATAAAGTTTTCGCTAGCAAAACTTTGCAAGCTTGCAATCCCAATGAATGCAATCAGTATGAGCAGTAGTGAGTTTCTCAAAAATTTCATTTTACTTTGTAAACATGTTGTAAACCCAGCCGAATAGCCATCCCCCAATAAAGCCCCAAACTGCGGCTTCAATCATCCCAGTGATTATGCCCAGGACTGTAAAGTCAAAGAACACGTGCCACTGTTGCATCGCTTCGGCAGCACTTACATAAATACCAAGATTTGCTGCTATACCGAGCAAAAGCATGGAGAGAGCGGATAATAGGGCTACAGTGTAACCGAGGCCCAGAGGGCTTAGTGTGTGTTTAGCCATAATAATTATGGTTAAAAAATAAAAGTTTAGACTTTAAAGCGTCTTAAGCGAAGAGCGTTCAGCACCACAGAAATGGAGGAGAACGCCATAGCGAAGGAAGAAATTGCTGGATTCAAGAATCCAAGAGCTGCAATTGGTATTCCCACAGAATTGTAAATAAAGGCCCAGAACAGATTTTGCTTAATGTTTCTTAACGTTGCTTCAGAAAGTTCCATGGCTTCCACGGCTTTAAGAAGATCGCCTTTTACAATAACCACGTCACCGCTCTCCATTGCGATGTCCGTCCCCGTGCCCATTGCAATTCCAATATTTGCTTGAGCCAGCGCGGGGCTGTCATTGATACCATCCCCCACCATAGCCACCACGTGCCCTGCTTTTTGCAAGTCTTTGATGACTTGAACTTTTTCTTCCGGCGAAACTTCTGCGTGAACTTCATCAATGCCAACATGATCTGCAATGCTTTTGGCGACTTTAGGATTATCGCCAGTAATCATTACGGTTTTGATTCCGCGCTTGTGTAGCAAATCAATGGCCTTTTTTGAGCTGTCCTTCACGCCATCCTGTACAGCGAAAGTAGCTAAAACCTTTTTTTCATTTGAAAGGACAAGAACTGTGAAACCTTTTTCTTGCAAGCCCTCAATATAAGTTAGTGATTCATCCAATTTTATCTTTAGTTCTTTCATGTATTTGAGGCTGCCAAGATAGAACTTGGTCTCTCCTTTCTTCCCGCTAATCCCCTTCCCCGTAACCGCTTTGATTCCATTCAATTCTTTTTTGGGGATGGAGTGTTTTGAGCTAACAAAATCCACAATACTTTTGGCCAGAGGGTGTTCGCTCTTTTCCTCAAGTGCGAGTGCGAGCCCCAAATTATCTTTTTTATCTCCGCTGAAGGATTTGAATTTTTGGACTTCTGGAAGGCCTTTTGTAATGGTTCCTGTCTTATCAAAACAAATCGCGTCTACCTTGTGCATTCCCTCCAGGCTTTCCGCTTTCTTTAATAAAATTCCCATTGAAGCTCCCTTGCCCGAACCAACCACAATTGAAATTGGGGTCGCCAAGCCAAGCGCACAGGGGCAAGCAATAATGAGCACACTCACCATATAAATCAGCGGTCTTGAGAATTCCCCAGTTGCTGCGTACCAGCCAAATAGGGTTATTAAAGCAATGACAATAACTCCCCACACAAAATAGCCGGAAATAAGATCCGCGAGTTTCTGGATGGGCGCCTTTGTCATTTGCGCCTGTTCAACCAGCTCAATAATGCGAGCTAGCATTGTTTCTTTCCCAACTTTTTCAGCGCGCATTGTAAAGACCGCGTTCCCGTTAATAGTTGATCCGATCACTTTGTCTCCTACTTTTTTGTCTATTGGAATACTTTCGCCGGTTACCATGGATTCATCAATAGTCGCGTCGCCTTCAATTATTACTCCGCCAACCGGGATTTTTTCGCCAGGTTTTACTAGAAGATGATCGCCCTTTTGCACCTCATCAACTGGGATGTCTTCGGTTTTTTTACCTACAACTTTATGTGCGACTTTTGCTGAAAGTTGGAGTAGTTTTTTTATCGCTTCGCTGGCTCTGCCTTTTGCCAGGGCTTCCAAGTAACGACCTCCCAAAATGAAGGTGGTGATTATTGCCACATCCATGAAGTACTCTTGGGTTTGCGTGGTGAAAAGGATGACATAGGACGAATAAGTGAATGCCGCCCCAACCCCTAATGCAACTAAGCTATCCATGCCGGGCCTTCCTCTTAAAAGAGCTGGGATGCCTTTTTGGAAAAATTCGCGGCCACTGACTAATATAATGAGTAGCGCCAAAATCAGCATGATGATGGGACCTTGGTCTACTTCAAATACGAAAGTGAGGAGAAGTATTATTGTGCTAAGAAATGCAGAAAAGATTAGGAGATTTCTGCGCTGTTGTATGTGAGATTTAGATTCGGCTTTTGCGTGCATGGAATGATCCATTTTCGGCATATGTTTTTCTGGAAGAGAGGCGTCATATCCTGTTTGCTTGATTGTCTTAATGATCTCTTTCTCAGTTATTTCTTTGGGATTGTAACGAATTTTAGCGCTTTCTGTAGCAAAATTTACGCTGGCTACTTTGACTCCCTTTTTTTTCTTTAAATCATTTTCTATGTGCATAACACAAGAAGCACAACTCATTCCGTGAATATCTAATGAAAGATCTTTATTGTCCATAATTATAATTATTTATTGGCCGCTTTAAAGGCCGTAATAAGTTCTTCAATAATTTTCTTATGTTGATTTTTGTCTGAACTTGAAAAAGCTCGTGCTCCACAGCTTTGCAGATGACTTTCCAAAATGTTAGCTGAAAGCGAATTGAGCAAACCCTTCACTGCACGAATTTGTTGCAGAAGATCCATACAATATGCACCATCTTCAATCATTTCAGTGATTTTTTTAAGTTGCCCAAGTGCTTTTTTGGCACCCGTTTTTGATTTAGATTTATAGGGTTCAATCATGTTTTATATTTTTGAATTTAATAACCTCCCCCCTAGGTTATAGAGGGCTGCTCAAAATGTCAAATGCTTGTCTTACATCGCCTGAAAATACTAGAATGAACAAAAATTATCAATATGACCCCTTTTGAGAAAGAAGAAAGGTAAATAAGACTTGTTTCTTGCTAATCATCAAAGGAACTTATCCCTAAAAGTAGAGCAGCCTCTTCTCGTGTAAACCACGTGTCAAAGCCTCTAATTATTCGATTTAATCTTTTGGGAATTGCCTGTCCAGCTGCTAAATGTTGGCTTATCCTAGTTGGACAGACTCCAAGTCTGGCTGCAACGTCCTTATTACGCTCTGCTCCGGGCATTCCAAATCTCTTTTTGGCTTCATTGAGCATTATCTCTTTGGCACTTTTTGAAAGGCCCTTTAACAATAAGTCTGTTAGTTTAACAAATAAGTGATTTCTCCTTTCTGCCAATTCAATGTCATCAACCCAAGCCAATTGGACGGGTGATTCTTTAGGGGTTCTGCCAAGGTCTAGTCGGTCAATCAGCATAGGCCCCTCTCCATCTGTGCGATTATTACCATGCAGTGACAATCTGTTTTTTGGAGACTTGGCTGCAATTTTGTTTAGGGAGCTTATTAAATCTCCCTGTTTAAACCTTTTGGTTCTTCCTTCTGGATGTTTATCTGTTGGAGGCAATAAGCATTACCGAATTATCATCACCCCCCAGCTGTGATGCTAAAGCCTCTCTAACTATATCTTGATGGGCTAGAACGACACGGTCGTAACTTTGAAACATTCTTACCCCGTCAATTATCCCACTTCTAGGAGCATCACTAATAACACTCATGACACATCGATATATATAATTTCTCAATAAAAACCTTCTGCTGCCTGTTTCTGTGTCATTATTTGTAGTAGTTACTTTGAAATTGGGTAATCTTCTCGTAACAACAAGGTTGGCTTCTCCAAATAACTCCTCAATATTTTCTTGTTTGGAATGGTGAACTCTCTGTCCCTTTCTAAATATAATATTAAGAATATAAGCCTGGAATCCTGTTAGGATTTCATCATAAAATTCCATTACTGACCTCCCTTCTTCTATTGCGCTCTCAATTTCATATGCTCTTTCATCGGACATACGTAATTTATTCAATCTTCCATAAAATGTATTAATAGTTCGAGGAGTTCTAAATTGCACCTTCTCGTCTTCTAACCCTCTAGACTTTTTCGTTCTAATAGCTTTTGAAGCATTTAAATCGCCATGCTTACTTTCTCTCAGTACAGAATCTAGCCAAAGCCTTAAGGAGGTCTCGTCTGTCAAGCTATGACCATGTAAGGCGGCGATATCACGAAAACTCAGTGCACCTTGGGTCAAAGGATCTGTATTTTGAATGCGAATGGAAGCAATCCCATCTAAATCTAATTTAGCGGGATCTATTCTGAATACATTTGTTTTTACCTGCACTCCAAATGTTGCTAACTCTGTTGCTGCGCTTGAAATAGTTTCTTTATTAATTTTCAACGGCTTTAAAAATATACTCAACCATTTAATTAGATCGGTATCGCTTGCTATATCATGGTCATCCAGACGAGCTAAAGCAAATAGGGGGATTCTCACGTGCTCAACTAGTCCAGGGACTCCATTCTCTCTTATTCTCTCTAAATCAAAACGCCCAAAATCAATTGCAAAAACACCATTCTCCACATGGAGCCCTACGTTTTTAAATCTATGTACCGACTCATTAAAGGCTTCTCTTCTTTTATTTCGCTGAGTTACTGCAATAGTTGCTTTTAAAAGATCTTTTGTTGTCCACTTCTTTCTTCCTCCTTTGTGAGGAAAGTCTCCACTCATCTCGATCCATATACATGCAGCCAATGCTCTCAGCTCTTCTACACTCCGTACAAGCTCAAATTCTGGAGTCAATCTTCTTCTTTCTGCCCTACTTGCGGATAAAACACCTTGAGTTTTTCTATGAGCCATAGCGGTAAAGAACCTTAATTCTTCAGGCATTGAATCTTCCCAACCTTCCGTTGCGACTCCGTGACTTAACCCTTCTGGCCTTCTTTCCTCTGTCCCTCTTTTCTTTTCAGGGAAGAACCTTACATTGTAAGCAGTTTTAATTGTGCGATATTCTTCTTGAGCTAATAATCGTGCAGTTAGATCTATACCTTTCATCTTCAGGTGAGCTAAAATTGATAAGGTCGAATTATAGTTCTTTATTTAAAAATGTCAACATCCAAATAAAGCTTAAAACGTTTCAAAAGAAGCGCTACTTCTTATGAGCCCACTTTTTGGCCCAATCCATAAAGACGTGGAAGACCTTTTTGAGATCCAGGGCTTTTTGCGTTAATTCATAGGAAATAGCAATTGGCTTACTGTCTTCTACTACGCGATCCAGAAAACCTTCCTTTTCCAACTCTGACAATCTTGCTGAAAGAATACGTGAATTTATATCTGGTAGACATTTTTGAATGTCAGAAAAACGCATTTTGTGATGCTCACACATTGTTTTTATAATCATCAACACCCATTTCCTAGAAATAGTTTCTATAAGTTTGTAACTCGGGCATTCACAGGTTTTGCATTCGCCTTTTTTCATAGTGTTATCATAGCCTAATTTAGATTGTTTATCAAGTTTATTTAACTTATCAGCTTTACAAAAGTAACTAACTTGTATAAAGTGAGCATACTTTATTTCTTAATTCATTATTTATGGATTTATCACAATGCGCTGGCGGTCAGTGCTGTCTACCCGGACAAAAAGACTGCATCCAATCCTGTTGCCCTGAGGATGGTGGAAAAGAGTTTTCCCATGTGGAGGAGCTCATGGGGGTCGCAAAGAGCGCTAAAAAGGAGCTCTTAAAGGAGAAGATCAAGGCTCAACTTGAAAAACAAGTTGGCAAGAAATTTGATCAAGTTGCCGAACTCATGGCAACAACTCTGATTGAAGCCCACAAGGACAAAATGGCCTCAGCTTTAAAAAAGAAGAGCGCCATGGAAAAATTTAAAGACCTTGTAGCTCACTAGTGAGTTTTGGGGGATTGGACAAAGCAGCCCTGATTAGTTCGGGGCTGTTTTTGGTGAGGTTTACTTTTTATAAACTTCTTTCCTGTGTGCAACTTTTAATATAACTAGAATTACTAGTTTGCCACTTTTTTCATCTAGCCTGAATACAGCTCGGTAATCACCAATTCGAAATCTATAGGTGTCTAATTTGAAATTTTTCAACTTTTTGGCTTTTGACATGGGATTGGCTAAGGCTAAAAACCCTTCTACCTTTTTCAAGATTCTAAGAGCCACTTTTTTGTCTAATCTGTCCAGATCCCTATAAGCTGATCTAGTGTATATCAGCTTATAGGGCATATTTTTTCATTAGATCGCTACCTTCCACAATTTCACCTTCTTTATATTCATTCCAAGAATCTTCAACAGTCTCTTCAAAGGACTTATTCGTCTTGATAGGTTTGAGAGTTAAAGTTTCACCATCAAATACCGCCTCAAAATAATTGGTATCAAACTGGTCTCGCCAATTTTTTGGAAGTGTAACTTGACCACGACTGGTTGCTTGTAAAACTTTATTCATAATATAAATAAGAAAGTAAGTATTTCTGAATTCATTATATCACGAATGTGTATTGAAGGTCAACTAAGCTTTCCTTGGGATTCCCTCTAGATGATACTCACCCCCTTCCCACCAGGCTTTGCTGACAACTCCTTTGCCAAGAACTTCATACCTGCCGTCTACAAAAGCAACTGCACAGGCGTCCGGGATAGCGATGCATGAGCCTTTAGTTCTTTTCATTATCTTTTTCATTCCTTTTGTCCTGTGACCTTTGTCATGTTTTGCGCTGCCAAAATGGGGGTTGTGGGTGCCAGGAAGAATTCCCAAGCAAGTTACCCGGATATATTCATTAGTTTTTTTATAGAACTGAAGGCTATCACTTATCCCATATTCAAACCAACACATAGACCCTGCGCTTGCACCACAAAGTACTTTCTCCTCCTTGTAGGCTTTTTTAAGCATCTTATCAATTCCAAGACGTCTGAACTTTTTCATCATCATCAAAGTATTCCCACCTCCCACATAAATAATATCCGCAGTTTTGATCTTTGTTTGAATCTCCTTTTTTGTTGGTTTTTCAGCGATGAGAAGAAGTTCATCAACTTTACAGCCCAATTTGTCTTGGTAAAGATTTGAAATGGCGAGTCTGTAGCCCTCAGAATCTGAACTAGCCGTAGGGATAAAGAGAACTTTTGGCTTTTTCTTGCCGCAAAGCTCCACTATCTTTTTATCAATAGCAATAGGCGTCCTAAGAACAGCACCCTTCTTGCCGTGATATTCATAACCTCCAATGGCGACTATTTTTCCCATGTACTGAAAATAGCAATTTTTATGTATAATATGAAATGTGAGAACCCCAACAATAATTGCTGCAATAGTAACGCCCTTGGTGGCGATTGCTGCGCTGTATTTTATCGCTTACCCGGGGATTGAGGAGAGTTTTCAGCAGGATGCGGATCTGCAGAGGATAGAGGACTTTGAGTATTATAATGAGATTTTGGACTTTTATATTCAGGAGACTGAGACCTTCCCTCTTATTGAGCAATTTAATGGCGAACCAGTTTACGTAATCATTAATCCGGGCAGCACGCCGGAATGGGTTATAGAGCAAAATCCCGAGGTGACTTATTTGGAGGACGAGCTTCTGCTTGATGCCTTCACTTCCGCATTTGGCGAGGAACTCACCCTTCGCTATGACCCCCAAATGCAAGCTACTGACAGCAGACCCAACTTCTACGTCTATTCCATAGACAAATTCGGCGCCGGCTTCACCGTCCATTTATATGGCGAAACAGAAGGCGCAGTTTACATAGACGAAAACTACTGGAAGCTAGAGGACTTTGTGGAGTTTGAGGAGCTTTAGTTAGCGTCTTTCTCCTCCCCCACAATAACACTCGGCACAGGCATTAGGCTGTTGTTGAGGTTTTTGTCTTTGGCGATTTGGATGGTGAGGCCGGTGGAGGGGCCGCCGTCTAGGTTTAGGGCTAGGTTCCATTCGATCTGTATTGAAGCTAGTTCCTGGGAGAGTTGGTAGAGGCTTATGTTTTTGTCTGCTATTCCGATGTAAACATTTTCCTGGTCTGTTCCAATGAAGCTTCGCTTGGCCAGAAGGCCGCTGTCCTCCTTTACCATTGCCTTTCCGTCCTTCACCAAGATTGGATAGGATTGGGCGGCGGTGGTCCAATTGTCCGTAAAGGGTTCGCTGGTATCAATTATGGTCAAGGTTTCGGTCAAGTCTACGACTGCGGATCTGTCGTAATCAAAAATCTTTGTGTGGAGGTCTTCGCTGTCAATTGTCAGCATGCCGGGAGGCGAATAGTCTGCGTTGAAGTAAAATCCGTTTATTATTATGTGACCTTTGCCGAATTGCTTAGACCAATTTTTGATTGTTTGGGGTTCCGTTGCGTTGTGGATAGTGAATTGGAATTCGTCCTTTGGAAGCTGATAAATTGTGATGTCCTTCAATTCCGTTTGGACCTCAAGGGATCCTTTTGTTTGCCAGGGGCTTACGGCAAAAAGTGCGATTATGAGAATCACTGCTATTAGTGCTAAGGATTTCTGGCTGCGTTTGCTCATTGTGGAATTGTACTGGAGGTCAGGAGGATTTACAAAATTGAGATTATTGCCTTGACAGTGAGTGTACGCTCACCTATACTTCCTGTACATGGAAATAAATCAAAAATTAGCAATATTTCAGGGGTGTGAAATTCGCAAAACAATGCATAAGAACGAATGGTGGTTTGTGGTTAATGACGTTGTGGAAGTTCTGACAGAAACGCCAAATGTTAAAGACTATGTTCGCAAAATGCGTATTAGGGATAATGAACTTGTCAAAGGGTGGGGACAAATTGTCACCCCCCTTTCAATTCATACCGTTGGAGGATTACAAAAGCTTAATTGTGCCAATACTGAAGGTATATTTCGCATTATTCAATCTATTCCATCACCAAAAGCTGAACCTTTCAAAAGATGGTTGGCAAAAGTGGGGCATGAAAGGCTTGAAGAAATTGAAAATCCCGAACTCGCGCAAGAGCGGATGAAATCTCTTTACGAGCAAAAAGGATATCCCAAAGATTGGATTGCTAAACGCTTACGAGGAATGGCAATTCGCCAAAATCTTACGGACGAATGGAAAGAACGAGGCATTGAGCACCAAAAAGATTACTCTATTTTGACTGCGGAAATTTCTAAAGCAACGTTTGGCATGACACCAAGTGAATATAAAAAGCATAAAAAGCTCCCTGCTAAATCCAAAGCGAATTTGCGAGATAATATGACTAGTCTAGAGCTGATTTTTACAATGCTTGGTGAGAGAGTCACAACTGAAATTTCGCAAGGTGAAAAACCAAAAGGGATGCCGGCAAATAAAAAAGTGGCAAAGCGGGGCGGAGGTGTGGCTGGAAAAGCTAGAAAGCACACGGAAAAAGAGCTTGGGCGTAGTGTGATTTCTAATGATAATTATCTGCCAAAGCAGGAGAAGGAAAGGAAACTGAAATAGGCATCCTTTTTATTTCCCCCTTTTGCGCTCGTGTTCTTTTAGGAGTTTTTTTCTTAGGCGGATTGTTTTTGGGGTGATTTCTGCGTATTCGTCCTCCTTGATGTATTCAATAGCTTTTTCCAAAGTCATTTGGTTGATTGGGGTCAAATTCAGTGCATCATCTGCGCCGGAGGAGCGAACGTTAGTGAGCTGTTTGTTCTTATTTGGGTTCACCGTCAGATCTGTGCCTTGGTTGTGTTCGCCGATTATCATACCCTCATACACCTCCGTTGCTGGGCCAACAAAAAGTGGGCCGCGTTCCTGCAATTTCCAAAGCGAGTAGGCCATGGTTGAGCCGGTTTCGCCGGAAATCATGGAGCCGACTGTGCGTTTATCAATGGCTCCCATGTGTGGAGCGAAGTGTTCAAATGAATGATACAAAGTTCCTTCCCCGCGGGTCAGTAATAGGAAGATTCCGCGGAAGCCTAAAAGTCCGCGGGTTGGGATTTCAAATTCTAGCAATGTGTTTCCGTTTTCTGATTTCATATTCTGCATGACTCCTTTTCTTTTTCCCAAAGCTTCAATTATTGAGCCGGCCATTTCATCTGGCACGTTGATTACTGCCATTTCAATTGGCTCCTGTTGCACGCCGTCGATTTCTTGCATGATTACTTCCGGCTGGGAAATTTGTAGTTCGTAGCCTTCCCTTCTCATGGTTTCAATCAACACAGCGATGTGCATTTCTCCTCTACCAAAAACCTTAAAGGAGTCTTTGCCTGGAACTTGTTCCAGCTTAAGCCCTACATTTGTTTCCAGCTCCTTTTCCAGTCGCTCTTTTAAATGCCTTGTGGTTACAAAGTCACCTTCCCTCCCAGCGAATGGAGAATTATTCACAATAAATTCAATTGCTAGCGCAGGTGGATCCACCTTAATTGCGGGCAGGGCCTCCACGCTTGCGTCAGTTGTAATTGTTTCGCCCACATAAATTTCCGGCAGACCAGCAACTGCAACCATATCCCCGGCTTTTGCTTCCTGAATCTCATATTTTTCCATCCCCTCAAAAGCGAAGAGTTTTGTTACTTTCCCGGTGTAAGAATTTCCGTCTGATTTTAGGATAGTTACGGATTCATTTGGCTTGAGGGTTCCTTCATACACTCGCCCAATTGCAATTCGCCCTAAGAAATTGTCATACTTAAGTGTTGCGGGTTGCATTCTAAATGGCGCGTCCGTATTGCTTGCAGCGGGTTCAACATTTTCAAAAATAAAGTCGATTAGCGGGTTGATGTCCTTGTGCTCGTCATTAAGGCTTTTAATTGCGATCCCATCCTTGGCAATGGCGTACATGTATGGGAAATCCAATTGCTCATCAGTTGCGCCCAAAGAAGCGAAGAGATCAAAAGTCAGATCCACAACCTCATCTGGCCTGGCCATTGGTTTATCAATTTTGTTCACAACAACCAAAACCTTGTGCCCGAGTTCCAGAGATTTGCGTAAAACAAATTTAGTCTGAGGCATTGGGCCTTCATATGCGTCTACAACCAAAATCACTCCATCAACCGTCCTAAGAACACGCTCAACTTCTGAACCGAAGTCAGCATGACCCGGCGTATCAACAATATTGATCTTTTTTCCTTGATGGGTGATTGCCGCATTCTTTGCGTAAATTGTGATTCCTCGCTCTTTTTCTTGGTCATTGCTATCCATTGCTCGTTCAGACAAACCCTTGTGGGTGTCAAAGGAGTCACTCGCTTTAAGCAGTGCATCTACCAAGGTGGTTTTCCCATGATCTACGTGGGCCACAATTGCAACGTTGTATATGTCCATTTCTTGGTTTTAATTAAATCCCGGGGATTCTAGCGGGAATATGATATTTAAACAATTAGTATTCTATTTTCTAATTTTAGCTGAGAGCATATAACATTATGGATAATTTGTCAATAACCTTGTACCGAGTGGCTGCATAAGAATTTGTATGATTTTGTAAAAGGAGTAAAATAGGGGTCCACATTAGTTTTTAACCTGAAATCCATGCCAACAAAGAAGAAGACTCCAGCTAAAAAGAAAGGGGTGAAAAAAGAGGAAGTTATAAATAATATTGAATTAAAAGGTTTAGGAGCCGGTTTTTTACGGTTTACGGAGCTTTTTTACAAGTTCGTTTTAGATGTTCTTAAAATGCTTCTTATCTTTGTTCAAACCATATTGTGGTCAATTTTGCTGGCCGCATTTATTGCATTTGTAGTTATCATATCTGTCTTTTTGATGCTTTCTGCAGTCTCTTTATTGATGAATTCATTCGGTGTGAAAGACAGCGATTCTTTCCAACGCTACAGGGAACTGATTATTGAAGAGATGATCGAGGAGATCGAGATGAATGAAGATGATATTGTAAGCTTGACAATACTAGGGACTTAAGGCAAAGTGGCCCCGTTCGGACAGGCCCAATATGCATAGCGTTTAGGGGATGTAGAACGAAGACATATCCTTTAAACCTTATAATTATGTCAAACAAACTATTTATCGGTAACCTATCATGGGGAGTCGACAGCGAAGCGCTTAAAGAGCACTTCTCACAATACGGAACCGTTACAGACGCTTTCGTAATGACTGACCGGGAAACTGGTCGTTCACGTGGTTTCGGATTCGTTACTTTTGAAAACGAAGAAGAAGCTCAAGCAGCTATCACTGCTATGGATGGTAAGGAACTTGATGGACGAGAAATCGTTGTTAACGTTGCTAAGCCAAGAGAAGACCGTTTCTAAGTCTAATCTAAATATTGAAAGAGTCATTCCTTAGGGAGTGGCTCTTTTTTTATCCTATTAGTTGAAATAGGCTTATAAGGCCAAGCCCTGTTCCCAGATTGAAAATGAAGTTCCCCACCAAAATTATGGGAAGAATGTATCTAACACGGTAATTCATAACCCCCATTGGAATTAGAATTACTTCATTTGGCAGTGGGGCAAAAATTGACCAGAAGAATAGGACAATTAGCGGAGTTGCATCGTATTTTTCCTTTAGCTTCATTAGTCTGGCTAATAGACCTTTTTCTTTGGGTTCGGTTATTATGTTCCCTCCAAACTTGGCAATAAAGAATGCAACGCTATCTGCCATGGTCATGGCGACGGATATTAATATGATGAGAATAGTGCTGTCCAAGCCAGCACTGGTCCAAACAGGCATAAAGGAAGTTGTGAGCACCGGTACAAAGACGTTGAAGCCGTTTAGAAAGGCGAAGAAGAACACTCCGATGTATCCCCCACCAGATGCCAAAACTTGCAGAAGGGCGCTACTCTGTGCGATATAGCCCAACCATAAAATAAGGCAAAAGACAGCCACTGCTAGCAGTGGCTTAATCAGCAACTTATAATAATTTATTTTCTTTTTGAATAACATCTTGGTCACTATAGCAATAAAAGAAAAGACCCGGCAATTGCCGGGTCTTCCTAATTGATCTACTTAGAGTCTATTGGTAGAACTCTTCATATATGTTGTTAGCCATTTCAGCTGCTTCAGCTCGGCTTAGATCGTTTCCAGGACGGAAGTCTCCATTGCTGTAACCTTGGATAAGATCGTTATCGTAGGCAACTGCAATTACATCTCCGTACCATTTACGGTCATCAACATCATCAAATGGTTCGTCATCGCTTGGATTACGAAGGTCTTCAGTTAGTTCAACTACTCTAACCATCATAGCTGTAGCTTCAGCACGATTGATTTCATCATTTGGTCGGAAGAAGTCTTCATCATCAATGATTTCAAGTTCCAAACCAGTTACTACGTAAGCGTAGTACCATTTAGTTGAGTTAACATCTTCAAAGTCTTCACCTTCATCCTCGTATGAAAGGATATCGATGTTCAAGTTTCTAAGAAGAATAGTTAGGAATTCTGCACGAGTAACATCATTGTTTGGTACATAGTGAGTTCCGTCACGTCCCTCTACAACGTTACGACAGTATAGTCCGTCAAATCCTTCAACAGCATCTTCAACCCAGTGGTTTGTAATATCTACAAATGGGTGGAAGTAACAGTCTTGGTCAACGTCTTCACCAGTGATAATTACTCCATCTTCATCAACTTCAATAGTAACTTTAGCTTCATTTGAAACGTTTCCGTCTTCATCCTCAACGGTGTATTCAAATGTGTCAATTCCTTCATAGTTCAAGTCTGGGTCGTAAGTTACAACACCAGTTGTTGAGTTAACATCAATATCTCCGTGATTTGGGTAGTCAGTGATGTCAACAGTTGAAGCGTCGATTTCATCTTTATCATCATCGTCATTTCTTAGGATGTCGATTAGAATTTCTTCATTCTTTTCTCCATCTACATCATCATCTTCAGCTTCAGGAGCATCGTTATCAACGTTTAGTACTTCAACAGTAACGGTAGCTACGTTTGATACAAGACCTTCATTATCTTCAATAGTGTATTGGAATACATCGATTCCACTGAAGTTAGAGTAAGGGTTGTAAGTTGCAACTCCATTGCTAGCGTTGATACTTACTGATCCGTTGAAAGGACCGTCAGTTACATCGATACTTGTGATATCAAGGCTTCCGTCAGTATCAAAGTCATTTGCAGTGATATCAACATCTACGTTTCTGTCTTCGTCAGTTAATACAGTGTCATCATTTGCTACAGGAGCAATGTTTGAACCATCTTCTACCACTGTGATGTTTACGGTTGCTACATTTGAAGTAGTTCCATCTTCATCGTTTACAGTGTAAGTAAATTGATCAGTTCCAAAGAATCCAGAATCTGGAGTGTAAGTAACTGCTCCACTAATTGAGTTTACATTTACAGTTCCGTTTGAAGGTTGAGCAACAATAGTTACTGTAGTTGTATCAATGTATCCATCAGAGTCAGTGTCATTGTCAGTTACATCAATTAGTACTGCAAGATCTTCATCTGTGCTAGCTGAGTCATCATTCGCTACAGGAGTAACGTTTGGAAGAGCATCAACAGTGATAAGTACAGTAGCTGTATTTGAAACTGCACCTTGGTCATCTTCTACTGTGTAAGTGAAAGCGTCTACTCCTACAAATCCAAGATTTGGAGTGTATGTAACTTCACCAGTTGTTCCGTCTACGCTTACTGATCCGTTCAATGGAGTGCTTACTACAGTAACTGTAGTAGCATCTACTGTTCCGTCTGCGTCTGTATCGTTAGCAAGAACGTCTACAAGAACATCAGTGTTTTCATCAGTAGTATCAGCGTCGTCATTTGCTACTGGAGCAATGTTTCCAACTGGAAGTGCATCTACTGTGATATCCACAGTAGCTAGGTTTGAAGTATCACCATCATTGTCATCTACTGTGTAAGTGAATGAGTCAGCACCTACAAATCCAGGTAATGGAGTGTAAGTAACAGTCCCAAATACTGGGTTAACAGTTAAAGTTCCATTTAGAGGTTGATCTACAATTGTTAGAGTTGCAGGATCAAGAGTTCCGTCTGAGTCAGAATCGTTAGCAAGAACGTCTACAAGAACATTACTGTTTTCATCTACGTTTGCTGCGTCATCAACTGCTACAGGAGCAACATTAGGTACTACTACTGCGTTAATAGTTACATCCACAGTTGCAAGGTTTGAAGTATCACCATCATTGTCATCTACTGTGTAAGTGAATTGGTCAACTCCTACAAATCCAGCATCTGGAGTGTAAGTAACTTCTCCAGTTACAGCATCTACTGAAACAGTTCCATCTAGAGGCTGATCTACAATAGTTACTGTAGTAGCGTCTACCGTTCCGTCTGAGTCTGTATCGTTTGCTAGTACATCAATAAGTACAGCTACATTTTCATCAGTTACTGCAGTGTCATCAGTTGCTACAGGAGCAACATTTCCAGGAACTACAGCGTTAACTGTAATAGTTACTGTAGCTTCGTTTGAAGTGTTTCCATCGTTGTCATCTACTGTGTAAGTGAATTGGTCAGCTCCTACAAATCCAGCATTTGGAGTGTAAGTAATTTCTCCAGTTACAGCATCTACAGAAAGAGTTCCGTTGTTTGCAGCGTTTGTGATTACTACTGTAGTAGCATCAATTGTTCCGTCTGCATCTGTGTCGTTTGCAAGTACATCAATTAGTACTGCTACGTTTTCATCAGTTACTGCAGCGTCATCAGAAGCTACAGGATCTATAACTACAACTACTGGTGCATCAAGTTCAAATGCTCCAGCGTCACATGCTGCACCAAGAGGGCGAGCAGTGTCGTTTTGATCAAATGAAACTGAACAGTCAGCAAGAGCAACAAGATCTACTGCTGGACTTCCAACAAGAAGAGCATGTGTCATTGTTTCACCTCCAAGGTTTAGTTGAAGAGTGTCCAACATAGGATCTGTGTTTGCTAGATCATTTGGTCCAATTGCACATGTGCTCGCGTTTTCTACATTGTCACCAAAAGTAACGAATGTTCCTACTCCAGCACAGTTAGTTGTGTCGTTTAATATACTAGCTAATAGATTTGCAGTTCCACCTACACCGGTGAAAATAGTTCCATCTGTACCTGTATTTCCCGTAAAGGTAGAGAAGTTGATATCTGCATTAGCTCCCATTACTGAGATAGCAGCACCTGAGTTTGTTACTGAATTCCCTGAGAAAGTTGAGTTTGTAATATCTGAATCAGAATTAGGATTCAAGTATAGAGCTCCACCGTAAGTTGCCGTGTTTCCATCAAATAGTGACTTGTTAACTGCAAGTGTAGTCATAATACCTGGAAGTGGATTGTCAAAAATTGCTCCACCAATACGTGCATCGTTTCCAACGAAAGAAGTTCTTTTAATATCTAAAAGCCCATCGTTATTTGCAATAGCAGCACCTGTGTCAGCAGAATTAGCATTGAACTCAGATCTCATAACGGTTATTTCCCCGCCATTAGCATTAAGGATTACTCCACCACGATCATCAGCGTTGTTGTTTTCAAGAGCAGAATCTCTAATCACTAGTTCACCACCATCATTGTAGATTGCTCCACCATGGTCATCAAAACCAACAATTGTTGCTTCACCATCGCTGATAGTTACATCATTGATGTCTACAACCGTACCTGCATTTATAAAGAAGATACGTGATTGGTTAGAACCAGAGATAAGTGTATTACTCGTTCCATTACCTTCTATAGTAAGGTCTGAAGAAATAGTAATTTCACCTAGAGTTCCAATATCCATTGTTAATCCATCAGTTGATGCATCAAATTGAATAGTGTCTGCTCCGGCATCACCGGCATCACAACCGTTAACAATACTATCCGTGTTTGCTGCTTCAACAGCTTCACGAAGAGTACATGTAGTAGGATCGTTATCATCAAGGTTGGAATCAACCGTAATGATTGCATTTGCGCTAACTTGTGGTGCCAAAAGGGCAAGCATCAAGATAGGCAAGCTTAGCGCGACTAGCGCAATCACGTTCTTAAAACGTGTAATAAGGGGAATATTCATGGGAAATCAGGTTAGAATATTAAATTAAGAGTGTACCGTACATTGAATGGAACGTCGCGTCAAGTAAAATGTTACAGGAGTCGACTTGACTTGAGGCGGTCGTTTTTTGGAGGTATCCTTTGTGTATGAATGAAATAATTGCTCAAATCTTTGAGGACATTGCGGATATGTTGGAAATACTTGGGGAGAACGTGTTTAGGATTCGTGCATATAGGCGAGCTGCGCAAGTAGTTTTGACTGCAGATCTTGAAAGCGAAGGGAAGCTCCCTGGTATTGGCCCAGATTTGAGCGCCAAAATAAAAGAGATCAAAGAGACTGGAACCTGTGAAATGCACCAAAGGCTAGTTAAAAGGTTAACTCCGGGTGTTTTGGAGATCTTGCATGTAAGGGGAATCGGCCCAAAAAAGGTGAAACTTTTTCTTGAACAGTTAGATATCAATACAATTGATAAATTAAGAGCTGCTGCCGAAAGTGGTGCACTAGCTACCTTACCTGGCATGGGAGAGAAAAGTGAGGAAGCCATTATTGAGGCTTTGAAGCAAAAAACTCATATGAAGAAGCGGATTCCACTCGCTACTGCAGAAAAGGAGGCGAAGGCATATATTAAGTATATGGAGACCTGCAAGGGGCTAAAGGAAATATCCGCTGCTGGGAGTTTGCGGAGGCGAGCAGATACAATTGGTGATATTGATCTATTAGCAACAGGTAAAGATGCTGCTGTTTTGAGTGAACACTTTCATAAATACCCAAAGATCAAACAGGTTCTTGCTGCTGGGGATACAAAGTCTAGTGTAGTGATTGGCAAAGAGAACATCCAAGTGGACTTCCGCGTTGTGGATGCAGAAAGTTATGGAGCTGCGCTCTTTTATTTTACAGGGCCAAAACATTTTAATATTAAGGTCCGTACAATCGCTTTGAAAAAGAATATGAAAGTTAATGAATATGGTTTGTTTGAGGGTGAAGAGAAAATTGCAGGGGAAACTGAAGAAGAGATGTTTAAAGGACTAGATTTGGATTATATTGGCCCGGAAGACCGTAAAGATCATACTTAAATGCAACATTTCATTCTTAAACAGGATATTAGCGGGAAGTCATTGGATATTCGTGAGCCAGATTTACTGCACCAAATGAAGAGTGTTTTAAGGTTTAAGGCCGGTGATGAATGCATTATTTTGGATGGAAATGGCATGAAAGCAAAGGGAAAGATTGAAGAGTTACATAAAAAAGGTGCCAAGATCAGTTTGAGCGAGCAAGAAACTTGCACTCCCCCAAAAAGGAGACTGCGGCTTTATTCTGCAATATCCAAGAAGCCTTCCACATTTGAATTGATAGTGCAAAAGGCTACTGAACTCGGTGCAACAGAGATCATCCCACTTGTAACCGAGCGCTGCCAAGTAGTGGAGCTTAGAAAGATTGAGCGCTTGGAGTTAATAATCAAAGAGGCTGCTGAACAGTCTGAAGCATGTTTTCTGCCTGAACTTGGTGAAGTACTGAGCTTGGCAGATTTATTGACCTCCCCTCCTTCTGGCGAGTTGTTGGCAGGTGATCCATGGAATTCTGATCAAAAGCTGTCTGCTCTTGAGGTAATTGGTGATGTGAATCTGATCATTGGGCCTGAAGGTGGACTTACAGATACTGAATTGGCTGAGATTAAAAAAGCTGGCGGATTAATTTTCTTGCTTGGTGAAAGTGTACTCCGTATGGAAACGGCTGCCATTGCAGCTTTATCTGTGATACAGTTTGGCAGATAATTTGACCCACCCAATATGAGAACCTTTACAGTAGCTTTACTAAGTCTGACCGTATTAAGTGCATGCACACTTTTGATGCCTTATAATATTACTTTTACTACTCCAGATAATGCAGTAATAGATCCAGCGACTGACACACTTGATCTTGCATTAAACCAAGAAGCTTTGGCTTATATTTCATGGGTGCAATGTGATGATGATGGCCCAATTGGTGTGCTTCCCACTACTCGTGATGATGTTCCTCTTTCAAAAGCTTACAACCTGCCACTCACAATTCTTGCCACTCAAGAAATTGGAGCTGAGTGTGAAGTTGAAGTGACTGCATATGATAGGAGCACAACAGCAACTTCAAAGAAATCAATCACTCTATTTGTGCTTGATGATGGAAAGGAAGTTGAGGAAGAGCCTGAGGAAGAACTTCCGGTGGATGAAGATCCTGAACCAGAAGAGCCGGAGGAATTTATTGAGGATGAACCTGAACTTGAAACTGAACCCGAAGACTTAGATGAAGGAACTACAGAATAAATTAGCTCAATTATTGGAGCAAAAGAGTGAGGAGCTGAACCTGTTTTCTGCTCAAGATCGCACAATGTTAATGGAAAAACATTTTCCAGATGCATTGGAGTTTTTGAATGCATATGAGGGTGGAGCGAATATGGTTTTGGATGTGGGAACTGGTGGTGGAATACCAGGTTTAGTTTTGGCTATTGAATATCCGGAAATTCAATTTACCCTATTGGATGCTAGGGAAAAAAAGATCAGAGCTGTTATGGATGTATCAAAAGAATTGGGGCTTGAGAATACAAAAGGGGTGGCGGAGCGATTTGAAACTTTGGCTCATGATCCTGAATATAGGGGGCAATTTGATGTAGTTGTGGCAAGAGCGGTAGCGGAGCTTCCAGTTTTACTTGAATATGCGGTTGGTTTTTTGAAAGAAGACGGAAAGCTATTTGCGTGGAAAGGTCCGGATTTTGATGAGGAGTTAGCATCATCAAAAAATGCACAGGAAATATTGGGGTTTGAGCTTGATAAGGCTCACAAATATACGCTCCCAACTGGAGAAGAAAGAAATATTTTAGTCTTTAGGAAAATTCAGTCGGCACCTGATAAATATCCAAGACGAGTGGGAATTGTTAAGAAACGTCCTCTTTAGAGGTATTTATCTCTTCTACAATTTTATTGTGGTATTTTTCTGCTGCTTCCCAAGCCAATTCAAAGGTTTGTTTAAAGACGTTTGCAATTTCCTCGCTTTCAATGATGATGCCTAGCTTTTCCTTCCAATTGGCAATCATTATTTTATTATTGAAAAAATTAATTTCAGGAGTGAAATCAATCTTCTCTTTTGGGACAATTCTACATTCGCGGAGTTCTTTTTTGTCATTTGCAAATTGCGCTCTATCCTTTGGTGTGTCATTTGATATGGATCGCAAGGGAATCTTCCTTTTTGCACGTCTCTTGTAATAACCAACAAGATAATCATTCATCATGGCGTGATTTACTTCAGCATTTGCATAGGCAAGGATTTCTCCTTTTGCTTTTAATGTTTCCTCATAAACACGCATTAAGCCTTCCTCTCCCTCATAAAAATACACTCTTGGCCTGTTTGTCATGGCTGTATATTCAGCATTTAACCTTGGCAGGCACTCTTTTGCGTCTTCCATCATCCTATTCAATTTCCTGCTCTCCTCATCTAAATATGACAAAATCTTTTCAGGTGGCATCGCCCTGTAATAGCGTCCGCTGGTCTTTTTGTTGCGAACAATTAGACCTCGCTTTCTTAGCTTTTCCAAAACATCATAAACAGTTGTTCTGTGCACACTTGCTTTTCTAGCGATTGTTGAAACCGGTGAAGCTTCTCCTAAATTTAGAGTTGCTAAGTATATTTTGGCTTCATTGAGAGTGAGTCCAAGTCTTTGTAGATTATCGACCATTTATTTTTAGTAAGCTGTGATTATATGGCTTTCTTAAGCCATTAATCAAAGGTCTGTCATTTTTTGTAATAGACAAAATGAAGCTTTTACTTCACTCAAAAGGTTAAAGGATTTAAACTGTTCATATAATATAAACAAAGAATGACAAAACCTTATAAAGTAAAAGACCCATATTTCCTTATGGCAAAGCAGCACGGGTACCGTGCTCGCAGTGCTTATAAATTATTGGATATACAAAAGAAATTCCGTCTTTTAAGTAAAGGTCAAAAGGTAGTAGATTTAGGCGCTGCTCCAGGAAGCTTTATGCAAGTAATCCTTGAAATTATTGGATCTAGTGGTGAAGTTGTAGGTGTGGATTTACAAAAAATTGACTCGCTGGATCAAAAGAATGCAAAAGCATTGCAGGCGGATATTTATAATGAAGGACCAGTTTTGGAGGCGCTGGCCAGTGTTGGTATGGATAAAGTAGATGTTGTTACAAGTGACCTCGCGCCAAGAACTTCAGGGATTAGGGACGTGGATCAAGGGCTTTCTGTGGAGCTGACTGCTCAAGCATTTAGGCTTGCAACTAAGCTTCTTAAACCTGGTGGGCACTTTGTTGGAAAGGTGTTTGACGGTGAAGATCTGCCGAGCTTACTTAAAGATGTGAAAGCTAGCTTTAAGAAGGTAAAGGTCTTCAAACCAACTTCTTGCAGAGACAGGAGTTTTGAGACTTATATTGTGGCTATGGACCTTAAGCTGATACAATCGCGGCATGACGACTAGGAAAGAAATAGATGCGTTGGGAGAAATTGAAGTTGATGCTGATAATTATGGTGGAAGTTTTTATGCAAGGGCTAGTAAGAATTTTCAGAATTCTAGCCTTAAAGCACCTCAGAGTTATCGAGCTGCTTTAGCGTGGATTAAAATGTCTGCGGCTTCTGTTAATAGTGAGCTTGGCCACTTAGACAAAAAGTTGGCTGACGCAATTGAGAAGGCTGGTTTTGAATTTATTGATGGAAAGTTTGAATATGACTTAGATGTTTACCAAGCTGGTGCGGGAACTCCATTCAACATGCACTTAAATGAAATATTGGCGAATCGAGCAAATGAGCTTATTGGAGAGCGAAAAGGGAAATACCACCCTGTTCATCCAAACAACCATGTGAACATGGCTCAGTCTTCCAACGACGTGACGCCAACTGCGATTAGAATTGCTGCTTTGAAAGACTTACAGGCTCTTATGAAAAGTGGGACAGATTTGATAAATGCCTTGGAAAAGAAATCTGCTGACTTTGCCGGAGTGGTAAAAGTTGGACGAACCCACCTGCAAGATGCGGTGCCAGTGACTTTGGGTCAAGAATTTGGCGCTTATAGTTCTGCTGTGCGGCGAGCACTATCCAGACTTGATGCTGCTAAAACCGAACTGGTGGAACTTGGAATTGGTGGAACAGCAACTGGATCTGGGATAAATACTCATTCTAATTTTTCTAATAAAATGTGTGAAAAACTTTCAGATTTGAGTGGTTTAGAACTTTCTCCGGTGAGTGATAGATTTGAAAGTACTCACAGTATGGCTGCCTTTTTGGCAGTTTCTTCAAGTTTGAGAGCGCTAGCAATTGAACTTTTACGGATTTCAAATGACTTACGCTTACTTTCCAGTGGACCAAGAGCTGGTTTTGGAGAACTCACTTTGCCGGAAGTTGAACCTGGATCTTCAATCATGCCAGGAAAGGTAAATCCTTCTGTGCCGGAATGTATGGCTATGATTTGTGTACAAGTTCAAGGACTAGATCACAGCATTGCTTTGGCCGCTCAAAGTGGTGAGCTGGAACTAAACTGGTACACTCCCCTGATTATGTGGGACTTGCTTCATCAAATTGAAATCTTAAGTAATGGTATGCAAATGCTGGACGAGCACTGCATTCAAGGACTTGTGGCAAATGAAGACTCTATAAATGAAAAGTTGGGAAACAGCACTGCCCTTGCAACAGTATTAGCTCCACACATGGGCTACCATGAGGTAGCGGAACTTGTTCAAGAAGCTTTGGATAAAGGGTTACCCTTTGCTGAAGTGGTTCCAGAGGAATACAAAAAATACTTAGATGCTCATAGTATGACTAAGCCGAATAGAGACTAATTCACGGTAATATCCTTTTCAAAGCTATCTACGATTCCGTCGTCGCTGGTTACTTCAAGTTGGATAGTGTATTCGCCTGGTGCTGTGTAAGTGTGGACGCTTGGTTTGCGGTCAAAGCTGATTTCGCCGTCTCCAAAGTCCCATTCATATGTACTTACGGTTCCTTGTGTACAAGAAGGGTCAACACTCATAAATAGAGGTGCCTTTCCGCTGTCTGTGTTCACAGTGAAACATGAAGTTAAAGCTACCGGACGAACAACAATTTGAGTATCTACACTTCCACGAGTTCCATCACTCGCTACAACAGTTACGCTAGCGGTGAAAGTTCCAACGCTGTTGTACCTGTATGTAACAGTTGATCCACCAATGTGGAGATCTGTTCCATCACCAAAGTCATATTCATAGGAAACAATGCTTCCTTCTTTATATATAGATCCGGCTGCATCAAATTCTACGGTTAGTGGGATTTCTCCATTTGTAACATCAATATCAAGCTTTGGTACAAGCCCTTGAGATTCAACTTCAATAGTTACACTTGTTTCATCTTGGTTCCCTGCTGAGTCCAAGGCAATTAGCGTTGCTGCAAAAGTTCCAACTTCTTCATATGTGTGGCTGACAAAATCACCTGTTTCATCAACAATACCGTCTCCATCAAAATCCCATTCGTATTCAACAATATCGTCTTCAGGATCTGTTGAAGTCTTGGCATCAAAAGTCACGTTGAAGGGTGCACCTCCAGTTACAGTTCCGCTTGTTGAAACTGGCTCTGTTGTTATTCGTGCAGAAGGTGGAGTTCCTTCATCTAATACTTGGATGTCCATTGTTCCTTCATCTGTATTTCCTTCCGAGTCTTGCACCGTAAGTGTGACTGCGAAAGTTCCAGAAGACGTGAAAGTGTGATTGGCAGTTCTGCTTCCAACCGTTGTTCCATCACCAAAGTCCCAAGTATATTTTGTTATGTTGCCTTCATTTATTTGAGATAGTGATCCATTGAATTCGTACTTTTCATCTATTTGATAGTAATCGCCTTCAGGAAGAGGTGCATCAATTACAGCTCTAAGCCCTCCAACACTTCCGGCCTCGATCATTTGTGCAGTAGTGTTAAATTCGCCATTGTTATCAGTAACGCGAAGGGTAACTTCAAAGCTGCCTTCCTGCGTAAATTCATGTTCAAAAGTAACTCCTTCTGCATCATCAAAACGTCCATCTCCATCTAAGTCCCATTCGTAGGCAACAATTTCTCCGTCTGGATCGTTTGATGCACTTGCGTCAAAGCTAACCGTTAATGGTAACTCGCCGCTGCTTGGTTTTGCAGTGAAAGTTGCGGCGACTAGGTCATTTTCAATTCCAACTTCAGTTAGGAAAGATCCGCTGAATTGATCGCCATTTCTTAGATCTTGATAGGTAACATCCAAAGTCACTGTGTAGCGCCCATCCCCTGCTCCTTTTTGAGTGTAGCGATGAGTTACAGCTGGGCCAGTTGCATTGTCCCCGTCTCCAAAATTCCATGCGTATGAAAGAACTTGGTAGGTATTTGTATCAATAGGAATTGCTCTGGCGTCAAAAGAAATATCTATTGGTGCTGTGAGACCAACAGTAACTGATGGGTCTGTAATAATAGGTGAAGTGAAGCGTTCTTCTGGGACAAGTTTTGGTCCAAGAATGATTACTGCCACTAGCCATAGTATCCCTAATACAAAAAATCCGATTCCAGTGAAAATGGACATACGAGTGGCCTTCTTCTTTTTAGCTACATCTTCTTTTTTAGCCATTAGAGAACGGAACATCCAGAATGTGGCTGCAATCAGACTCGCAACAACAACAGTACCAATCATGAAATTCATCAATTGGAAAAGGAAGCGACCTAAGCCTGCTTGGCTAATAGGTAACACTCGGAAGAAGTCTAGATTTTGTTCTGCGAAGAAAATCGCCCATAGTAGAATCAAAGCTAAAACCAAAAGATATGTCATTCCAGAAACCAAAGCTAAACGCTTTAGAGTTTCTTTTCTTTTAGCCTTTTTTTGATCAGCAGTAAGCTCAGGTTTTTTTTCTGACGTTACTGGTGTTTCTGGCTGTGCAGGTTCAGGCGCAGTAGGCTCCTGTGACTGCCATGGCGAGGGAGTTTCTTCCATATTTATTGTTTATAGCGATACGCTGGCTTATGTGGGAAGACCATGACAACACCAAGTATGGTGGAAAGCATGGCGCTAAGTATTAAGAGTATCATTTGGCTTGGCGTAGCATTGAACAGATTAGCACCAAGTAGTGAACCTTCAAAGACAACTTGCAAAGTAGCCACATCAGAAATTCCTGTGGCATCATCAATTACTGTAAGCTTAGCCACTATTTGGCCATACGATTCATCATAGGCAACTTTCCAAGAACCGGATTCTTGTGAAGTAAAGTCCACATCATTCTCACGAATTCCATCTCCATCCGAGTCAAAGAATATGTTTCCATCTATTTCATATGTCATGTCTTGGCTACCTCCGTTCGTGCTATAAAAGAAAGTCACATCCGCGACAGGACCTTGAATTAGCACTTGATCAATGTTATTTGGCAAAGGTACTGCTGTGAACACAGCAAGGAAAGGTTGGTCCGGATCAAAGGCATTCGCTGCTTGAGTGATGCTGTCCTTTGAACCCTGCGTATCTTCTATAGTTAAAGTAACATCATATGATCCATAATCAGGATAGAGATATGTTGGATTGATCTCCAAGCTATCTACATCATTTCCTTTGTTTCCATCTCCATCACTATCTGTGTTGATATCAAAATCCCAAGTGTAGAAACGAACATTCACTCCGTTTGCAACATCTGTTGTTGATAGGTTTTCAAAGTCTACGCTTGTGTCTGTTGCTGTGTAAGTAAAGTCAGCTTTTGGCCCGGCTGCGTTAACCACTTCAACTGTTTGAACAACATTGTCACTCTGACCAGCAGTGTCTACAACCGTGTAAGAAACTTGGTAAGATCCAAGTTCAGGATAGATGTGAAGCACATCTGGCTCGAACGAATCAAAGTCATCGTCTGCAGTTCCGTTTCCGTCGCTGTCAGTTGCTAGATCAAAATCCCAGTAGACACCTTGGAGCTCTGCTCCGTTTTCTGTATCAAAGACTGAGTTGTCTCTAAAGTTGACATTCGTTCCATCAACATCGGCAAAGAAACGAGCTTCCGGTGGATTTGATAGCGAATCAACAAAGACTGTGATTGTATCAGAAATATCATTTGCTCCAGCATTATCAGTTACCCTTAGGCGAACTGGAATTCCATCTGGATGGATTTGTGTGAAAGTATATACAAGATTTGGGTCTTCAACAGCTTCGTCATTAAAGAATCCATCTGCTCCAATATCCCATTCGTAGGAGACAATTTCTCCATCTGGATCGAATGAGGTGCTTGAGAAGGTGATTTCCTCGCCAATAAATGTAGAGGTTTGATCTACTGAGAAGTTTGCAACTGGAGTATCATTTGGTCCATTTACAAAAGTGTATGTTGGAATGCTTCCATCTGGAAGCTGGTCAAAGCTTGAGACAGTATTATTGCTGTCATCAGTAGCTTCTACAGCAAATCCGTATTCTTTTTCTTCGCCCTCTTCCCCATTTGTATTGATAGTTAGACTGAAGTTTTTAGTTTGTGAAATTACAGTTCCAAGCTCTTCCGCGGAATTATTTACGTCATAGTACCAACCTTTTACAAAGTTGATTTCTCCGTCTTCATCCACGGCATCTACTGCCACGTTTACAGTTGTTGGAGTTTCAAAAGATGAAGGTGTAATAGTTACGCCTCGAATTTCTGGATAGAGGCCTTGAATATTAATTTGCACTGTTTCGTCATCACTTACAACTGGGTCATCTTGGTCTTTAACGGTGAGCGTAACTGTGAAGGTAGCAAGTTCATCATATGTATGAGTTACAGTTTTTTGGTTTGAAACAACTCCGTCTCCAAAATTCCAAGAATATTGCAGCGAGTCAGAGGACCCATCCAAATTCACAGAGTTACCGGCATCAAATGTAAACTTGGTGTTAACATTTCCGTTTAGCACATCACCGAATCCAATGTCTTCATCATCTGCACTAACATCAATTACTGCGATTGGGTCATTCCCCGTACCAACATATACTCGGCGGACAATTGAATTTTCCTTACCTGCGTCATCCAGCGCCGTGAGTGTGGCGAAGAAAACACCGGCTTCTTCATATGTGTGAATAAAGCGAGCCTCGCCTGAAACTATGGATTCTGTGAAGTCTGTACTTCCGTCTCCATAATCCATTTCAAAAGCTGTTCCCACTTCACTAAATGCAATGAAATCTACGTCCACTTCCCCACTCTCATCTAAGTGGCGAGCTTGGTCTCCAACAATTTCTACATCCACATCCAATACTGAAGAAACAGGTACTATCTGAGTAAGCTCAGCAGTTTGTTGTAATTCAAGTGGATGTTGGTCTGAAAGAGTGAGTGTCACGTCATAATCTCCAACTGCTAGGTATTGGACTGTGATTTCTGAAAGGTCAGTTTCTTTTTCTAGGATAATAAAGTCTTGTCCTAGCACTCCATCAAAATCCCATTCATAAGTTATAATATCTGCTTCATCCGGATCAAAACTATCCGTGGCATCAAAGTGTCTTACGCCAGGTAGATTTGGGCTAGGAGCAGTTACGTCAAATTTTGGAACTGGAGCTTGAGATTCCACCAAAATTATCACAGAAGCTGTGTCACTAGCTTGAGTGCTATCTGTCACTTCTAAGCTTACGCCATAAACTCCGGGAGCATTGAATTCAGTGCTGGCATTGATACCAGTACCAAGATCATGGATTTGACCGTTCCCAGATGCCGTCCATTGATAACTTACAATTGTCCCCACATCTGCGGATGAACCAGATCCATCAAAGGTAAAGGTCTCTCCCACTGGCCCTGAAGCAGGCGAATAGCTGATTCGTGCCGCAGGCGATGCAACAAAGAGATTAAATATCTTTTTATCTTGAATGCCAATTTTTTGCGTTACTGGTACCTGAACTTGGAATTGCCCTTCCACCCCATATTTATGGTTTATGGTTTTAAAAGTGCCCCATGGACCAGCGCTGGTCACTCCATCTCCAAAGTCCCAATCTACTGCCACAAGGTCATCACCATCTCCGTCTACAGATCCAACAAGGCTGAATCCAATTCCATCTCCCTCCAAAGCCTCAACTGCGGTTACCTTATAAGTGTCCTGATTGATTGCTGGGAACTGTGTTGTGTCAGCCAATACAGTATCTTCATTATTGGCTCTGGCAGTTAGTACAATGCTAGATTTTGGCGGCTCAACAATAACTGTGATGCTGGCTAATCCAGCCGCAATATTTGGATCTGAACTAATTACTTTAACTCGAGCGCGGTAAGTCCCAGCTTCATCAAATTGCACACTAAGCGCGTCGCCTTCGGAAGGCCCTATGAATCGTGCACCCTGATTTGGGATGCCAATAGGAATCATATTTGAATCCAGAAAGGATCCAGTCCCAAATAGATCCCAGTAGATTTGATTGTCTTGAACCGTTCGACCACTTGGGTCTTCCGTACCAAGAACATCAAAGCTAACAATGAGAGGTGCGTTACCTTGGGTTACGCTTGCTGTCATTCGCACTTGTACAAATTGAAGATTTTCAACTTGTTTAATAAGTGCGTCCATATCCTGCACAATTTGTAGAACTTGATTTACGCTTACAGTATTTTTTGCGTTATTCAAACTTGATTGTGCACCATCAAACAGAGCCAAAACATTTGCTAAGCTGGAACCTTGTCCTGCTATACCACTTGTATCAAAGAGTTCTCTCAAATCTCCAAAGCGGCTCTGCAAAAGTTCAACTTGATCCACATAATCCTTTACGGACGCATCTTCAATACCATCCAAAAGGCTACAAATATCATCATCAATGGTTCTGACATCAGTGTTATATATAGTTACACCCAAACCGATTCCTCTTGTTTGACTAGAGCTGTTTTGTCTATCAATACACGGTGGAGAACTTGTTGGAGCGCTGAAAGTAGGCTCAGGTCTAGGCCCACTTACGCTTGATGCGTGTGCGCTTGGAGCAATAATAGCTGCAATAGTTTGAAGTGGAGTTTTATCTGCAGAAACGGCCCCACTTCTTAAATAGTCAAAGAGGATCTGAGACTTTTCATATGTCTCAGTTAAGTTATCTACCAAACGCTGAATACGTCTGATACCTTCACGCAAATCATCTATATAGGCATCAATATCTGCTTCATTTATTAGTTCATATTGATCTCTAAAGTCATCATCCTGGCCTGTAGCCCATTCGCTTAAAAAGTCTAGTCCGCCACCAATGGTGACATCATTTACTTCCACATCTACAATAACTGGTAGTTCAAGGGATTTGAGTGCAAAGACTTCAGACTGTACGGCTAAGAAGGTGTCATAAGTGTCTATATAATCTTGAGTTATCTCCTCAATTTCATTTGTTACTGCTAGAACATCAAAGGAGCCTCCGGCTTCTGTAATGGTTGTTCCACCAGTCCCGCCGCCCAATTGATTGCCTGTCCCGCCTCCTCCACCAGCGGCGATTAGCGTGTTTACTAGTGCAAAAGATCCTAAGACAATAATAATACCAATGGCTGCGTAAGTAATTGTATTTTTACCTTTGGTCTTCATTTCCTCATCACCACCACTTAGTACATATTGAACACCACCCCAAATCACCATGATAGTGGCAATTAGCCCAAGAAAAGAAAGAGCGAAGTTAATAATAGTCTGAATAAATTCTCTGGCACTTCTATTTTGAGTTAGGGCTGAGTCATAACCTTCCGCGTCTGGCCCTTCAAAGTCACCTGAGTATTCCGTGAAATCAATAATCCTGTCTGATGTATCACAACCAACAGCTGCCGCTAAGCTCTCATCTAAATTTGCACATTCTTCATCTGTAACATTTCCTTGAGAATCATCAGAATCGCCTGTTGCAAAGTCAAAATCCACATTCAAAGCGAATGCAGACGGAGCTGCAATCAGCATGACCGCAGTCATTATGCTAAGCAAGGCAGTGGTGATGAAGCGGCGAGGAGTCATAAATTTGCTTTGTTGCATTATGAAGTAATTAACGGGTTGGATCAAGTTCTACTATTGTCGTTGTTAATGCGAATGCCGCAGCCGCTAAAATCAGCCCAATAAAGGCACCAATAATTATCTTTTTGGCCTTAGCAATATTTTCGTCATTTCCAGATCCAGTCACATACAAGTAACCTGCGTAAAGAAGGAAGGCAAAGGACAAAGTCCCCATTGTTCCAGCAATAAAGTTGGTCACTTGGGCAAAGAGCTGTTTAGCTTGATCGACGCCAAGTGCCTGACCTTGATCTTGGAAAAGAATATCTTTTACCACAAGTTCAGAAACAGCGATTATAAAGAGCCCAACTACAGACCACATAATTTGTCTTTTTGCTGTAGCAATTTGGTCATCTGAGTAAGAGCCTGCAACGTAACGCATACCGGCTGTGATCAGCATGAATATGGCAACGGCACCAATTATTGTTTCAATTAGCGTAAACATTCCTTCAATTAATTGGGAACTGCGCCGTCCAAATTCTTGGGCTCCGGCTTCGCCTGCCCTAAAAATTTCACCTTCTGCTCCAAAGAACACATTTATTAAGCTGTCTGCAACAAATATTATTATCAGACCCTGAACTGCATACATAATGTAGTTCTTGGATTTTGTGATCATTTCTTCGCTATCAGATCCAGCTGTAACCATTCGCACTCCCATGATCACCACAAATATGATGACAATGGGGGTAACAATGAGCTTGAAGAAGTTTAGGAAATTATCAATTGTGCCTACAATTCCGGACAATCCGTCATTTTCTCCAAATCTGTCATCCTGGAAAGTTGGGATGGTAATTGCTTCTGTACCCTCTTCCAAATCTCCACTTTGCTCTTCCAAACCTTCCGCAAATTCTTCAAATGTATTTCTAAAATCAAATTCAGATGCCATAGCAGGTGCTGCAACAGCAAAGGAAAACATCAAAGTGAAAATGAGAGCGAATAGTTTTTTCATTAGAACACACCGGTTATAACAGTAGAAACAATGGCGAAGGATCCATAAATTATGGCCACGCCAATCACGGAATTAATCAGTACTTTTTTAGCGAGACTAATTCGTTCTTCATCTCCCCCAGCCGTGATGTAAAGCACACCAGCTATAATTATTCCTAACATAAAGATTGGTCCAACAAAGGTCACCAAGATGTTTGTGAATCCAACTATCTGTGAAATCAGTTCATTTTGGTCAATTTGCACTATTGTTTCTGAGGCTGCATCATTGAATTCTGCATCATAAAGTACGCGCCGGACAACCAAATCAGATACAATTACAAGTAGTAAACCTGCCCCTCCCAGTCCCAAATTCTTTTTGGCAACAGACACATTTTCTTCATTGGCGGAGCCAATTATTAGTCGCGCTCCAGATATGATGAACATCATAGTTGCTAAAGCTCCAAGTAGATATTTAACAAAAGTTACAACAATTCTGGTTGTGTCATCAAAAAGCTGAGCTCTTTCCACAAGTGCATCTGGGCTCTCAAGGAAATTACCTGCTCGGAAATCAAAGACTTCCGCAAGAGGTCCAGCAATACTGATCATCATGAGGCCAATTATTGCAAAAACCATAGATTGTTTCTGTTTTTTGATGGTTTCTTCATTATCACCAGCAATTGTCATAGTAAATCCAGCAATAACTATCAAAAGTACCGCAACAGCACCTGAAATAATTCGTACTACTCGGCCAATTGGCCCAAGAAGGTTTTCAACTCTTTGAATCCCAGTATCACCTGCAGGTGCTGGCACATTCAAATCATTGCTTTCCGGCAATGGTAAAAATGCGGCATTTACCTCTGGTGCAAGGGCAAAAAGTGCCCCAAGCAGAGCTGCAATAATATAGCCCCAATATTGTCGTTTTATTCCAAGTATTGCCATGCGTGTTTTTATATCTGATTATTATAGCATAAACAGAGTGAAATTGGAAGTGATGAGATGCAGAAAAACCCTGCTAGAATTTTTGGAAAGTCAAAAAATGATGGATACGTAGACTAAAGCAGTGCCTCCTGCCTCTTAACCTGCACTTTCAGGTCAATTGCATGCGCAATTTCATGATGCTCTTTGCAGAGCGGAGCCAGGAGTTGGGGTTGTGCCTCTTAGACATGGCAAACCTGTCAGTGTGGTGAGTGTGGACGGCATCTTTGTAACAGCTGGGATATGAGCACTTCCTGCCATGCTCTTTCTTGAGAACCTTTTGAGTTCTAACCTGGATATAACCGGATTTTGCAGGTTTTAGAGTAGCAGCTATATCATCCTTCTCTTTTTGGATGTCTTCCTTTCTTGTTTGAAGTGTTTTTCTTAGGAGTTCGTTTATATTGACCCCTTTTTCTTGGAGTTGGATGAGTTCTTTTTGTACATCTTCGTCTAGTTCCAACTTGTGCGCGCGCACAAGTTTTGGACTACTTTCAACCTTAAAATCTCTAACTAAAGTCTCAACAGCACCTTGTGAAAGCACCTCCACTTTTGCTGCCAACTCTTCATCATTTTTTGGACTTGCTACAGAGGCAACTCTTGCCAGTTTGTTGTGACTAACTTGGCCGCTTACTAGCAAATTATACAATTTTGGAGTTTTCTTAAGTCTTCTTTCCAAGTTAAGAACTCTATTTACCTGTTCCCTGCTGAGTCCGCAGAGAACCTGTGCATAGTAATGAATACTTCCATTGTATGGTTTGCGATTATGCAAACCGCGTTTATATGCTTCTGGAAGCATTCCTATAAATTTCCTACGTTCATTCAAGGCTGAAGCACCTATCTTTTTATGGAGTTTGTAGAAGTCTGAATCGTTCATTTCAAAGGAAATTAAGGAACTACAAATCTAACACAAAAATTACCAGTTTAACAGGTTTGGACCACCATTCCAACATGACAAAATCACCAACTCTGGCACCCTAAATTTTCCTTACAAAAACCTGACATCACTGCGTTAACGAACATTGGTTGACAGATTGATGGATTTATGATTTAACCATATCTTTAAGGGAAATGTTCAAAACAATTATTTTGGGGAAATGGCTGGGATTTGCCATTTTACTCACAGGTTACATTTTACTATTGGCGGGTGGCTTGATGCTTATTGTTTATTTCCGTGTCGGTTACGCTGGCCTTGTCGCGCTCAATCTGTCGGGTTCGGCGGGAAATGCAAGGTGTTTTTTTAGTATTTTTCTGCATGGCATCTTTCGCAGGCGACGAAGGCAG
>PJEL010000342.1_pt1 | contig 55838 bp, 47 predicted proteins | sample 1853271 | NCBI WGS metagenome assembly PJEL01 (sample SAMN08108733, study PRJNA415343) | Invertebrate metagenome, whole genome shotgun sequencing project. | host: Globobulimina | place: Sweden: Gullmar Fjord | collected 2015-08
GCTGAGGGCATGGCAGGATATGGCGAGGCATCACAGATGTGGCATCGCTGGCACTTGCATCGATCCTTGATCTCTTCATCTGCAACGCAAACTATCAATGTCAAAAATCATCATCAAGGGAGAGTCTTTATAGATGTCGTGGTAATGCCATGCATTGTGTCAAACATGGTTCGTTTGCTCATGAAGGATCTCAAAAGAGTAGAGGCTCTGGACACATGCCGACAGTTTATAGATAAGCACCGATTGGTTTTGCAGCACTATGAGAGTAATGGGCAATGTCCATCTCTGCTGAGTGCAACCTGGACATTTGCTGCATGTATTGGTTCACTCCTGCTAACATGCTCTGGTGAGATGCAAGCTGGTGAGAAATTCTTCTCAAAGGCTTTAGAGAATATGGAAATAGGTACAAGTGATTCAAATGACATATATATGGTTACACAGGACGCCCTGCAATCTCTTGATAAACCAGGCAAGTCGCACACGTTTTTCTGTACTGCTGGGCACGTGCTCATGATGGCACGAGACATGCTCGAGGGGCTTGGGAAATCGCATGGTCGTGCACCACCAGCATTTGAACCTTCTGCCAAAGATCTCGTTGATCTTTTGAAGACTGGACATTTACATTCAGCTCCTAGGACTCCAAATACGCTAGGCTCACGCAGCAAGCTGACACCTCAAAACAGTCTTGGGCCAGAGGATTCACCAAGGTTTGGGTACTTGCCCAGTCAGTCAAATGAACTGGTGCGATTGGCTCATGAGAATACGCTAATGTCAATGGACAATATTGATTTGTCGAATATGGAGCATCAAAGTCCAGTCTCAGAGGAGTCTGATGGCAAGGACATTGCTGCGAGAAACATTTCTTTGCATGCAAGGGAAATCAGTGACTCTGGGAATATTGCAGATGCTATTTTCACAACAAAATCTCAAGGATCTTCTCAAACAGATGGAAACCCTGAGAATTCGTCGTTGCTTCAATCTGAGGCATCCATTACTATGGACGAGACACCGCAACATCTGGACATGTGTATGCAGATGGTGCATGTAGAATCTGTTCCTGCGGAACAGTTGGCTTGGAAGCCACAATACTGGCGCTTGCGAGAAGGAATGAAGAGTGTTTCTGTGTTTGTAGACATGTGGACGACGATCACCACATCGTGCAGAGACTTTTATGTCAGGGGGGGATATCAGAGGAATGCCTGCATTCTGAATATAGAGCTTGGTGATGCTGCATACATTGGCCGTGACTTTTCGAATGCAGTTGAAATATATGAAGACACATACGCAAACTTTAAAGATACAAATTGGAAGCATTTGCTAGAATCTGTCTCACTCAAGCTTGCATGTGCACAGGTCCAGTCAAATGATATTGGAATACTTGGCACGTGCAATCTTTTGCTTCAACTTGCATGTGAAAAGTCTCGTGGTACTGGGCAAGAAGAATCAATCAGAGTTTTTGCAGAAATTTTTGTAGATGCTACCCGTCTTTCTGGAGTTGCACCCTCCAGTGCACAGCTGGGGGAAACAGAATCTCTGGTAATGAACCCATCAATGGTTTTGGATGTGGACAAGTCCATTGGAATGATGATATATGAAATAGATGGGGTCCCATCATACGTGGGGGACCGACAAAACTGTATTCATGCTCATGTTGGGGACTCAGTTAGTTTGAAAGTCGAAATAATCAATAATAGTGAGATTACCATGAGTCTAGACAGACCATCAATATACCTTGTTGCGTTGCAAGAAATGAGCAACATTGAGCATTCTTCAGTTGTGGCACATTCTACCCCCATTACAATGACACCGATTCTGCAGAATAATGGATTGAATAGTCCAGTCATTTCTCCTAGAAGCCCGTACGATGAAGATTGGAAGCCACGTATCATATCCCATTGGCAGGATATTGATGAAGTAAAAGGGACATGTACAACTGATGGATGTGTGGATATTCAACCCGGAAAGAATGAACTAGAATTTTATGTGAATCCTATTAGATCAGGTTTATACAAGATCAAGCATATTCAGAGCAGGGTCAATGGGGTCAATGTTCAAATACTCCCAGTCTCGAATGATGATGGATGTGCAGGACAGAGAATACTTCTCAGTGTAGAACCTCCTGCACCAAGAATGTGTGTCAAAGCCATCACAACGGGCAATACTGCATTGATTTCGGGTGAAAATCAATGGCTTGGAGTTGAAATCAGTGTTCCCAGGGAGACTGTGTCCGAGGCTCATGTAAGTATAGAGTGGCCTTCTAGGGACAATGGCTCTCTGGACAAGTCCAAAAATGGGTCAATGGAGGCAGATCACATCATCAGGCCACTGCACTCTCAGGCGATGATAAAGAGTCTCCTGGCGGATTGTGATACAATGTTTGCACCAGCAGAGACGAACAGTGATATTATTGGGAGTGGTCCCTTGTCTATGTACTCTCTAAGATTAGACAATGCCAGCAAGCTTCATGCCGCTATTTGGTGGAGGGTCAATGTGAAACAAACGGACTCTGTTGTTGAAGATGTTCGTATCTACTCGTATCAAAAGAATAGATTAAGAAATACGAGCCCGACGAAAGTCCAAACAGCCTTGCCACGTAGGCAGACAAAACAGGTCCTGACGGCCGTGGAGATGCCTATTTCTCTTCATTACTCTGATCATTGCAGTCGTGTAGCATCAGCATCTGCCAATATTTACATTGATCAACCATTTCAAATACAGACTGATGCCTTTGAAATTAGAAAAGGAGTCATCATGGTCTCTTTAAAGATAACATCTTCCATGGAAAGGCAAGTTCAGATCAAGAGTGCCTCTTTACAGTGTCAAAAAGGTTTTCAGTTAGAAGGAGACCATAAAGGGGCATCAAACATCGTGCCGTGTACATTGGATCCACTTTCTTCGCTATATATTTCATTTATGTTGCGACTTGAGGATGATCTTTTAGAAAATAGGGCTGTCGCCCAAGCAATGGTGTATAGAACAGGAAAGCTGTTGCCATCAATTGCCTCAATTGAATACTGCATCGATGAGGATGTAGATGATGGCTCGATGCTAGAGACATATATAATGGATGATAATCACAATCTGGAAGGCTCCTCTGCGCTGTATTCGGTGTATGATAGAAGTTTAGGTCCCTCACAGGATGATTACAGGCATTTGCTGTCTACTGGAGGTCTAGAAGAGGCAGAAGAGAAGTATGTGTACCATCATAAAATTGCACTTCAGTTATCATCTATTGATAAAGATGCATACAATGTTTTTGTCTCTATCAGAATGCTTGGTCCATTTACTGCAAATATAGGGTGTCCAACCACATTATGCTGGCAGTTGGAAAGGGTGGGATCAGGTTCTCACTCCAAAGATTTTTCAGCAATATCATATGAAATCCTTGCAGACAAGAATTGTTGGTCCAAAGGTAGTGGAGGACAAGGAAGAATACTGCTCGGGCTGCAGAATGGTTCAGTTGCAACAATTGAGACACAGTGGACACCAACATCATTAGGCACACTAGAGGTCCCAACACTGAATTTGCACGATGTATACTATCAAGAGGTCAGAGAAACTGGGGTGAAAAAGAATCTAATAATTGTGAAATCATAAATAGTTACATGCGGGCAATATGCATCCTTATTTAAAACATTTTATATACCTCCTTCAGGCAGGCTTTTCACTGCATCAGCCAAGATAGCACTGGCTTTTTGTGCCAGATGTCCATCAGGAAGCTTGACACCGGTAACTGGAAATGCGTAATCAAATATCTCCTTCTGGCCTTCAGATTTCCCTGTGCACTTTTTTTCGACTTTATGCATGGCATTGACATTGCAGGAGCAGTTGAACCCACACACAAAATACTTGATATCATAGTCAATAAAACCCCAATTGAGCCAACCTTTATGGAGACTCCGCCATTCAGAGCCACCCTCCAGCATATTTCTAGCCTGCATGTCACTCAATGGAGCTGTCACAAGATCAATTGGCCAAACCCTGTATCCTGGGTCTCCTTGTGCAGGAATCTTCTCAATTGTCTTGTGGTGGAAAACCATGTGGCCATGAGGATGCAATTGTACATTTCCGAGAGTTTTGTACCTCGGGTTCTCCCCATAGAGTCCATGTTTTTCGAAATCAATCAGAGCAGCTGAGGGTCCGATGGGAACTTGATAGAAATCCTTTGCTTTCCCTGCAAGGGCAAAGGCAACCCGGAAAGTATCCTTATCCCCAAGATTCGCTTCAACATGATACGTCAAGTTATAGTGCATATTTATGAGTAGAAGATATTCGAGAACATCCCAATGTTTCTCGCGATTCAATACAAACTGCCCAGCTTCTGTCTGATGAGTAGGAAGGGTTTCAGAATCAATTCCGTCAGTATCCCGCCCATCTGTATCTGGATCAAAATATTTCCCCACTCGATCTCTCCATGGATCAAGACCTCCTTTTGGATGCCATGGACTTTTTGTTTTAATCCCCAAAAAATCATATAGATTAGATTGACCCCTCCAAAGATCTGGCCAAAACATGTTGCCACGTTCAACATACTTTGAGTATTTGAACAAGGATTCTGGTTTCTCCAAAGGGAATGAATCAACATCAATGAACACTATTTCTCTGAAAGGAGCCGCACGAAGCGCAAGTAGTTTCACCTGATATCCTTCTTCTCTACTGCGTGGAGCCCCATGGCCATCAAATACTGGGAGATGGTAGCTGGGGAAGGGAAAGTTTGCAAGATCTATAAATTCTACATAGGAGATTTTGCTCTTGATGAACGCCTTGCTTTTCTCTGATATCTCGTCTCCAAAGTGACATATTGCTACTGGCAAGGTCGATTGTGTCACATTTCGAAGCACAACCATGGATGCATATGCATTTGTCAACTGTTCTTGTCCTCCAGCTGTCATAACAATTCCCAGGGGCTTTAACCTGTCAATCTCTTGCGACCATAAATATTTCAATTGGTCACTAGAGCGTATCATCTTACGCAAAAGCCCGAGCCGCTTCATCATGAGTGCCTTGTTATCGTCCCACGAGGTAGCCCTCTGCCAGCGCATTGCCTCTAGTGCAGCCCAGGCATCATCGTCCTCACTTTTAAGAAACTCAATCGGCTGGCTCAAAGAGTCAGTCGCATTGCCCCAGATTCCAGATAAAATACCACGACTCTGTCTGAGTTCGGTGCTCCACACTACAACATATGTATGATACAGACATGTAATTAAGCACAGGTTGTGGGACAGTTGGGGCAAAAACATCCAGAAGAGGACAACGGCAAATCACGCACGCATTACGACAACCAAAACGATTGATATGATGTATAATAACCATTTGGAGTGAAGATTCTGTGGAGCACGTTGCATTCGGCTCTGTTTTAACATTGCAGCAAAAGTTGTCAACGGCAAAAGTGTCAGCGACTGGTCTCAGAAAATAGCCCATTGAACATGAAATCAAGTATGGGATCTTCTTTAACAAATAATATAAAATATAAAAGATGCAAGCTTTGTCGGAATACCTCCCATCAGATGCTTTGTCAAGGGAATTGTACAACCAACTACATCCTGCCACGTGTGACCAGCAGATCTGTTGACGCCTATAGGCGTCAAATGAGAGATCTCATTCATATATCAAAGCCTCTCGAGCATATCTGCTGTAGTATGTCAAGATTTTGGATACTCACTTACACGCATACCAAAATTAAAACGAGGTCAGGGTTGTTTGTCATGGGAATACCACATGGTACCATCTCGTGTCATGAGCCGTGCAGGACTGACAAAGACATCCTTGTATGCAGGCTCCTCGACTAAAAATGGTGGCACTCTATCACTACCTATTCCAACAATTGTGCTTCCACTACCTGTCATGAATACTGACTCAAAATCACCTTCTGCTACTAATCTATCCTTGAGTGCCTTAAGCTCTGGAAGGCAATCAAAGGCTGGCTGTTCCAGATCATTAATGTAATTTGCTGGACTTTTCCAATCACCTGCACATAAATTTCCCAATATATCTTTTGGGTCGACAGTACTTCTGCGGTCAAGGTCCAACGCCTTGAAAATTTGTGGGGTCGACAGTCCCACTGGAGGCTTTACAAGTAGCAATGGTGTGTCCAAAGGAATCGGTGGATGAATATTCTCCACGATTTCCCCTCTACCAGTACAGTAGGCCGCCCCCTGACTAAAGAATACTGATATGTCAGACCCGATGTCACCAGACCAATCCAAGAGATCCTGATTTGAGGCTGGGTCTCCACACAGGGAATTTGCAGCCCAAAGCATCGTTGCTGCATTTCCACTACCTCCCCCCATACCAGCACCGTGAGGCACCCTCTTCTCCAGATGAACCTTGAAGCATTCTTTTCTACCAGTCTTCTCCCTGAATAGATGGGCTGCCTTGATGACAAGATTGGACTCGTCTACTGGAACGTCTGACCAGTTGCAGGTGAGCTCATCCTTTGTGGCACCCTCGGGTAGGATAGAAACGTCCATATCATCTCCTAGGTCAATAACATGAAACAATGAAGCTAGATCGTGAAATCCATCGTCTCGACGTCTCACGATTCTAAGAAAGACGTTAATCTTGGCAGGAGAAAATACCTGAAGGACGTCTGATTGGTGTTTTGTTGCTGCATTTGCCGCAAACAGCGATTTCCTATTATTATATATATGATGTGATGACGTCTTGGAGAAATAGTTCACCAAGGAAATCCTCAAAGGGTGTTTTGCAAATGACATTGGCAGATGACCCACCACATTGGCAGTCTTGGGCACGCGACTCCCCAGCATCGTATCTAAATGGAACTATTCTGTAGTATATTAAACAAAAGTTATTCAATCAAGGTATTGTCTCTACAATGAGGTCTAAAGATCACATGTCAACCTGCCTGATCACAAAGGATGGCAAGGGAGTTGTCCAAGATTTGGGTCATGCACATGTGGGGATAATGTTAATTTCAAGTCACATAGGTCAGTCAAAGGTGACTGAAACAACGCTTCCACATTCATATCGAGCGGGACATGCTCTGTAGACGTTGATGGTCTGTGCAGGATATCCAGAACACTTGGAGATGATGCATCAAGCAATGCTTTTCCTACATGGTAGTGGTCCTCTTTTCTCTTGACTCTTTTACACTCTGCCATCTGATCAATCTTTGAATACGACTGAAGAGTATCTTTCATGGTCATCTTTGCCTTTTTGATGTCCTGGCTGGTCAACTCTGCCATTGCCTTCTCCATCAACCCTTGAATACCACAAGAGTCTACCTGGCGATTGAATACTGGACAATCCGATATCACTCTTCTGAAGCAACTACTCGACAGATATGTCAAGAGTTCGTTCTGCTGAATGTACTCCAGTCCATCTGCCACCTGTTCATGGTTGCTCACCGGCTCCAGCGCCAATGGGTCATTCAGGATGTCATCAAACAAAGAGTTTAAAAATTCATGATCAGTATCACCATCCAGAGGGATAGGATCTGGATCTACATGCCCCAAGGGTTGTGTATGTATACCACCCCCCACAACTCCAGCCCAGGTGCGAAACTCATCCTTCTCTTCGCCACCCATCAGCTTGCTTCGCAACAAAGAAGACATCTTTATGATATATGTGTTGGTTTTCGACAAGATATGGCTTGTTTTTCAGCAGTCGCTTGATATGTAAAGGTGACTGTTCTGACGTGTTCCAATGTCGTTTCCACTCTTCAACACCGATATACTTTGACGTATACTATATGTAAAATATATATTCATAATCAAAACAATGGACATACCATATACTATATGATACATTCTCCAACATCTGCGACGATGGCATTCATTCTGCTGTGCGTGGACTCGACGGGGAGCAATGTCTCGTACCCTCTATATAACGACGTTGGCTATGCAGCACGAACAATGATAGACCTAGACTATCCTTCATCAGTTCTTGAGAATTTTAGATGAAGAAACCGTGGGAATATATGTCTGATCGCAGATTTCTGGCATATTCAAAAAAGGTTGACCGGCGTTTGGTTAAAAACAAAAAAAAAGCTACGCAGTCCCACGTGTCGCGCGACATGCGGGTCGAGAGATGATTTCATTCCACAATGCCGTTATTATGGAGTTGGGTTCCATTGGATTCACATAACCGAAAGTAAAATACAATTTTACAAGCATTAGTATCACAGTATTGATCACGTAGGCCAGGTACGATAGTGTCGTATAGATCCACGCTGTTTTCCGACACCAGATCATCTCACAGCGCGTATTGTTCTTATGCAGTCTATAGGACATACGATGATTGCTCATACGGTAACATCCAAGACAGTATCACCTGGAAGAACTGGGAGAGCTGTTCAAGTCCAGGCAATCAAAAGACCGGTTGCCAAGGACGTCAAGGTTTTTTTTGCAAAGGAGCATGCCGGACCACTCGACACGATGGTATCCTATGTCAGCGAGGCATTTGGGCAGATATTCTCGAATGGAATGCATGATACTGTTCCTTGGGTGGAGCAGCCCGCATTTTCTGGGTCTATTTCTCATGGCCGTCACCACCACAGTGGTGCTGGCTATGCCAAGGGATTTGTTGAGACCAGGGATGAGGAGCATTCAGCCAGTAGTGGATTCATCGTAGATTCCATTGGAAGGTCATTTTTTGGAGCAAATGTTAACGAGTACGAGGAGAAGAGCTCAGAGCCAAGGAAATTCTATTCCACAGGATACACTGGGAAGAAATATGGCTCTAGGCGGATCAAAAGGGAAGTGAATAGGGTTTCCAGATACTAAATGGTGGATTCCTACAGCGACATTTTAGATACACCTGTAACATATCTCTACACCGAGCTGTTGTATAAACAGATATATGCTTTGTGTGATTAAACAAGTTTATTAACTTGCTGAGAACGAGAGTACTCTCTCATGCATATATTTCAACGACACATCTGGTGATGTACCGTTTCAATCTCAAATAAACAAAAATATTTATATACGTATCAGTTCAAGATTCAAATGCCAGTTTTGTGTAACGAGAAGGGGCATGGACGAGCTTTAGTCAATGCTGAAGACGAAACTCTGGAGCGCTGTCGCCAGGAGACAGTGCAGGCACATTGCGTATACTGGTTTTCAGAATAATGCTTCACGTGCAGATATTGCTGTTCTAGAGGCTTTGACTCTTTTACGGAAGAACAATGTACAGGCTGTCTCTGAGATATTGGTCACCTCCAAGACTGAGACTGTCACAATAGAATCACAGGATGTTGTATATCGAGATGGAAGTGTTTTATCTGATTACTGCAATGTGTTTGATGTGGGTGCAAGGAGGATGTTGCCATCAAACCTGCTGAGAAGGTCTCAGGTGCTAAGTGTTATGCCTGTTGTGGGTTCAGGTGTCTGTCATGTGAGGACAAAAGTATGCTCCAAATCTGGAGAGGAAGGAATCATTCTATGGAAATTGCAATTGGATGATGTAGATAATGGGTGGCGAATCTCTTGTGCTCGCTTGGAAAATGGACTTCATGATGTGCCAAAGACTCTTCATCCTCGGTACAGCCCAGAGTCAATACTTCAGGCATACTTGGCTGCTATGAAGAATCGTGAATACACACAAGCCCAATGTTTTTGCAGTGGAATTGTACTTGATATGTTGAAAGAAGAGCTTTCTGCTCGAGGATATTACTCGCGAAATGAACCTGGAATGTTATTTATTGAACCAATATCAAAGGAATGCATGGATACAGTCATGTCACATGACTCACATCAAAGTATAGTCGAGCATAGGGAATGGGTCTGGGGAAGAGGATTGCTTTGTGATCAGAAAAGGATGGTGCAAGAAGTCGTAATCAAAGGGAAACACCCCTCATCTGACTGGCAACACTGGATCTTTCATATTGGAATTCACAATCACCATGGATCATGGACTATTCATGCAGTCACACCAATAGTACCATCGTAGTATTTTACCTTGTGTATTACATTTTCATATCAATACGCTCCCAGATTCATCTGTCCCATATTTGAAGCAACACCGTTATAATCAATAGGCTCAATATAATCTACTTTTTCACAGGCTGCATACTCCTCAGAGACTGCACCAACCACTTCTCTAGCATCCTCAAATTCCTCTGGGCTAAACTCCTCAATACCTTTTTCATTCCTTCTACTAAACATTGGAAAGTCTTTATACGGCTGCGTGTATGCTTTACTCTTGTACATCCTATCAAACTGGGATAATGTACGATTGAACAGATGCCGTATTGAGGTATGATTTGCGAGCATCAGTCCAGAGACCCTGTGAGATGATTTCACATATGGTGATGATCGTGACAGGGCTACTTGAATAGACGCCGGTCCCCACTCAATGAACGATGCAAGTTTTCTTTCACGAATACGCATCAAACTCTGGTGCAAATGGCTTGGGTCAACGTCTCCTTGGATAATGTTGAGGATGGAAATATAACGAGACTTGTCCTGTTCTTTTTCTCGGGCATGTGGAGACACCATCAAATTCTTAGGCTGTAACAATCTCCTCATCACGTCTAGTACAGTAGTTTTCCTTACTACAGATCCATATGCTGCCTCTGCTGCATCCAGGGTCAGAGGTGTGTACCCTGCCATCAAAAAGTGACACTGTGGTACTGGGATGAGGGATGCAAGCAATCCCATCAAGTCATTATTCATGTATCCAGGATACCTCAAAGTAGCTGTAGAGGCCGCCATAACTGTGGAAACCAATGTATTTGTCTGATCGATTGTCGGATTTTCAATATGAAGACGCTCAGCTGCGATTCTGTTTAGTGCAGTATTATCCAAGACCACCACAGCATCGGCATTCAATGTCAATCTCTTCATGGTAAGCACCGAGTTGTACGGCTGCACCACAACATCGGAAGATTCCGATTGATTTGGAAATACAGAGTATGTTTGAATAAGTTTTTTGGGATACCTATCATTCAATGCCTCTAGGATGAATGAACCCATACCAGACCCAGTTCCACCAGCAATGGAATGGGTCAAGGTAAACCCTTCCAAGCTATCCGAATATCCTGCCTCTCTATCAATCATGTCAAGAATATCTTCAAGCACTGTCTCTCCCTGGTGATATCCACTAGCCCAGTTATTACCCGCTCCACCACCATTTTTAGACACAAAGACATTTTCTGGATTGAACAGATTTCTAATCTCAGAGTTTTGAATGGTATTGATCACACGAGGCTCCAAATCAAACAAACAGGCTCGAGGAATGTATCTTTCATCATCAGCTTGATAGAAGAATACATCTTTGCGGTCGTTTATAGAGCTACTGGCAAACTCTTCGAGAATTCCATCGTTGTTGATCCCGTGCTCTGCACAAAGCTTTTTCCAGAACTCCGATCCAATCTACAGATCAGTAATGTATATATGTCATCAGGTATCAAGTACGGGGATGCATTGAAGAGATTCCAGGGAATCAGAAACTGAAACGATTTCAAACAAGAGAGAGAGATCATACCTGGTTACCACACTGCCCTACTTGCAACGTGATGATTTCACGAGGCATTGTGTTACTTTATTTCTTGTATGTATCAATATTCTATTATTATGCGAACGAGAGGGAGTCTTTGGCCAGTTTGACAAGGGATGGACTCGAGCGTTCCCAGATGAGTTGATGGGCTAGGGGTCAATATGAGTCTTTTTTGAATCATCTAATTACACATGCAAGATTATCTGTGACGGCGAATCCAATCTTGTTGGATCTTCTCAAGCTCTGGAGATGTAACGGTGGCAGATTTGGGAAGAGCATCCCATGATGATGACAGTCGATCTCGTATCTGAGTAAATGTCTCATTCTTGCTCTCTTTGATTGGCCTCTTATCGTATATGACACGGAGCAGATTCTCTTCAGGTTTGACAAGAGAGGCTGGAAAGACCGTCGGAATAGTGTCGACATTTTTCACAGCAAGTTCTCCCGGCAGACTTGCTTTTGATACATCATCAGAGGGGCATTTCATCACATCCCGGGCAGTCCCATCCTTGTATGTTATGTGGCATAATTTAACAGCCATACTCATTGTATCTCGGTTGACCTTTTGGAGGAGTCCTCCACCCATGCCAAATGCAATGTTCTGGGCACTGAAACCTTCAGCTAATGCTCTATCAAGAATCATTTTAATTGTATCAATGCCAATGCCATCCCCTTGGATGACACCGACATTTCTTGTAACTTTGTACCCTTTATTGTTCACATCAAAACCAAAGTCTCTCTCAGCCGCTCGTAACGCTGCTATCACTGCATCACACGGATCTCCAGAATCCGGGCGCAAAACCCAATACCCTCCACCTTCTATAACCTGCCTAGACACGGCTGGTACCACTGTATCAAGAGCATTCTGGTAATCATATGAATCCATAACCGTTGCAAATAATCCAGATCCATACTTTGCAATCATATTTTCGATTGCTGCTTGCTCACTAGGCCATGCAGTCATGACACTGTGCTCAGTTGCTGGAATACTTACTCCAACAGGATTTCCATTATTGAGGGCAAATTGCGCATAGTATGCTGCAGAAAGAGTATCGGTACCATCAAAGTTCAAAAGATGTGCAACACCTCCAATAACACTCTGTTCTACACACGTGGTTCCTCGAAAACCAAAATCATGCAATCGAGACATGAGCAGTGGACTATTCTTCCCACCTTGAACAGACTTTTCAAATGCTTCCGCAATGACATCCTTTGCTCTCCTTGAAAGCGTTGCGACTGTCGAGGGATACCACGATTGTACCAGGAGTGTTTCTAGAAATGTACAGAGGCGACTATATTCTCCTTCTGCTGTAATCTGAAAAACTGGAACATGTGGGAGAATGGCCATGCCCTCTGGCAGTGCCTCCACTTTTACAGGCATGTACCCTTTATTTTCTTTAATAAATTTCAGAAATAAATCTCTTGGATATGGGTACGCAGAGTTATTTGGAGCTTGGTGCCTCGAGTAGAACAAGTCTGCTTTCTTTACATCATCCTTTGTCCATTTCTTTTCAATGTACTGTTCCAAAATGTACCTGATCCCATACCAAACCAACCGCATATCCTCCTCATCACCATCAAACCCTCTCCTGAATTCCCCATACTACACAAAAGAAGGATTCCATCATTTCAATCACAAGGTAATCAAAGAAATAGGACGTATACGCACAGCAACCATGCGAGTGGCATCTGGATATTGCTCAAAATGAGATGCCTTGTATGAGTCAGTTAGGACTGATATTGGAATGAAACTTGAGATGTCATGACGATCGCTTCCCATCCTGAATAGTAATCCAAGAAGACTTTCTATACTGTGGTAATGCGACTCTGAGAAGACAAGAAAATGGGTATCGTTGGAAAGCAACAAAAAGAGTCTCCAATACACTCCAAACGTGTCTCGCTACACTCTACTCTCTAGCAAGCCAAACCACTGCTGCTATGAAGATGTTTTATTTATAAATAGGTAACGACAGATTGGGGAGTAAAGAGAATACACCCAACGTTCTCTGCCAGAGAGATACAAACAGAATGACAGTTGCTGTAACTGAAACACGGGGTTCTGTGGGTATCTGTCTATTTACAGACTGTATGATATACAAAGATATATTTTTACAGTGTCGATGGCTTCAAATTCAATTACAATACGAGTTTGTTGCAAGACTCTTGAATTTGAGCAGACAGGACCATGCTCAGCTGGAACCAACGAGATGGTTGCAGGGAATCCTCTTGAGGATACATGCGACACCACGAATCATACAAAAAATATATACTTATTCAAAAGTATGTATCCATGGGGGTTGTAGAAGGTTGTGAGGTTCTTCCGAAACCTATTGAGTCCCCAACTGCACAGGGACCGTTTTGGTCACTGTTATTTCGTTGTTGGGCAGTCCCGGTCGTCATTTTCATTATATTACATTGTGTGTATCAAAAAGAGAATGGTGGAATATACTTGGAATGGTTTCATGCTGGAATATCCGCCCCTGGTGGCCTAGACCATCACAAAGGATACAAGACTATGAGGCCATTGATTGGGATTTTGTCCCAAGGAGGCCCTCCAGGTCCTTCAGGTTCTTCATATATTGCTTCATCGTACATTAAATTTGTAGAATCTGCAGGTGCGAGGGCGGTTCCCATCCTTGTGGATATGTCTATGGAGGATATCCGGAGAAGGTTTGAAGCAGTCAATGGGATATTGATCCCCGGAGGAGGGCAAGAATTGTCTCCCGGACATGCATACTATGATGCTGTAAAGATCTTGTTTGATTTGACAATTGAAGAAAATAAAAAAGGAGTGCATTTCCCACTGCATGGGACATGCCTTGGTTTTGAAGCACTCGCTGTTGCTGCAGCTGGGAATGCCTCTGTTTTGGCGACGTTTGATGCAGAGGACTATGCACAGCCACTGTATCCAACAGAGCACGCAGAGAAAAGTCGATTTTTCAACAATCTTCCGGTGCAAGTAGTGGACAGCTTGTATACAAAGGCAGTGGCCATGGAGAATCATATGCATGGAGTCCTGTACAGGTCTTTCGCTGAGAATCCACCCCTGGATGAGTTTTTTCGGGTTCTAACACTGAGTAACGATAGGAAAAAGATACTTTATGTATCCACAATGGAAGCAAAGGAATATCCCATCTCAGCAACACAGTGGCATCCAGAAAAGAATGCATTTGAATGGACTCGGGGTGAGAACATTCCTCACGACCTAGATGCTGTTCTAGTCACACAAGCAGTAGCCAATAGTTTTGTTAATTCTGCCAGGAGGAATGGACACGCTCCAAAATCAATAGAAGAAGAAGAAGAGTTGTTAATTTACAACTGGAGTAAGAATATTGTCTACACAGGAAAGCATGCCGGAAAGGAACAAGGAGAATCCAGTTTTGATCAAATTTATGTTTTCCCTTCTCAAAAACAAAGATCGTTGTCGCTATAGAATCAACACATGGCAGGTTGAATGGAACGGACTGTCATGCATGCTTTGTTTCTTGGTCAGACTTCGAAGTAGCAGAATTCTGCTTTGGATTTCCATCATCAGAAGATTTGGGGCTCCTCTCTTGAGTCTCCACCCCCTTTAAAATCTTTTCAATATCAATCTCACTCATTATTTTGACCATTTTTTGTTTCTCTTCCATTTTCATGCGTACTTCTTCCATTCGTTCTAGAGACTTTAACATGCTCTCAGCTGATTCACTATCCCCATCTGCCTGCTTCTTTACATCCTCCATACGATGCACGGTATCTTTGAGTGCTGAAAGCATCTGATGCTCCACGTTTGCTGCCTGGGCAGCTTGCATTTCCTTTACTTTGATCAGGAGTTCTCTATTCTCAACAATCTTTTGCTTGAGCATTTGAATCTCTGAATCCCCAAACGTCCTGTACGCGCGCAGTATCTACAACTTTGGATATTCATGAGTATAATTGGCTTTCACAAGGTCTCATGTTCACATACCGCACCTCTCGCAATGATTTGAACAAACCCATCGTCGAGAACACAACGTGCAAATCGAGAGTTGCATGTCATACACCCAAGATGACTCTTGTATACACCACCCGAATCTATGATGGTCGATCTAATTTTATATGGATTGGAAATTGTGTACCAAGGGATTGATCGCCATTAATGAGCGATCAAAGTCCTCTACATCATGCATGTATTTTGGAGATCAAAACTCAAGTTAAGTTGGAAGCTTCCTGTCCGTTTACATGATTGATTCGGATGTATATTCCAAAACTGATATCCGATCTGGTAGTCTTATATATAAATGGGCATTAATAGGGAGAAAATAGGAATGAGTTCGGTGCGATCAGTTGTGGGTCGTCATGTTTCTGCTCGTGTCAGGTCAACTCTGACGTGTGGCTCTCACAGCCACAAGGCCAACGTACGAGAGGATGGCCTCGTGAGCCCTATCACACGAAGGAAATCCTTGGGATTATTTTCTTTGTCATGTCTGCTGTACCCTAATCTGCCCGGTAGAATGGTGGCGACTGCTGCCTCGTATCCTGAGACTGCAGAAGAGGTACTTGCAAATCCAGAGTTCCCTGAAACTTGGCCATACACTGCAGAAGCCTTCCAACGATTTGATGAATCGTCAGATTCTGGTTTCTATGAGGAACCTCGTTTTGTAACTCACATTGATGACATGGCGATCAAGGCATTAACAGAGTTTTATCAAGAATCGTTTCCTCCCTCTGGTACTGGTGCTGCAATTTTGGACATGTGTAGCAGCTGGATAAGCCATTATCCAAATGGATATGAAGCAGCAAGGATATCTGGAACGGGTATGAATGAAGAGGAATTGAAACGCAATAGTATTTTGACTGATTACACAGTTAGGGATTTGAACGAGGAGCCCAAGTTGCCATACCCAGATAATACATTTGACGTCGTCACGAATGCTGTATCGATAGATTACCTGGTAAAACCTCTAGAAATCATGGATGAGGTACTTCGTGTGCTCAAACCAGGTGGCTTGGCGATCATGTCGTTTTCAAACAGATGCTTCCCAACGAAGGCTGTATCGATTTGGACATCTACTGGTGATTTGGACCACATCTACATCGTGGGGTCATACTTCCATTACGCTGGTAAGGGAAGTTCCGCCCGATTTGAGCCTCCAGCTGCCAAGGAGATTACCAAAAAAGGCCTTCTTGGGTCCAAAGGAGACCCTATGTATGTGGTGTATGCTAGAAAGCAAAATGTCGATTTTTAACACTTGAGTTTGATGCAAAACTATAAGATCTGAATAAACTTTTGATTGACTCATCATCCGGTATGCATATAGATATCTACAAACGCAAAATTACTTTTTCTTTGCTTCCTCCTCCTTAATCACAGCAGATACTCTCTGGAGGTTTCCAGCAACTCTCTCAACTTCTCCAATCTGGGCATTGAGTTCTCTCCTGTCATCCTCATCAATAAATTCCTGTACTTCTTCAGTTGCCTTTTTGATATCTTTGATTGTATTTTCTGGTACTGGTGTTGGGGATGGTCTATCAAGAGGGCTGATGGAAGTTCTTGCTGTTGCAAGAGTCTGGGATACCCTTGCAAGAGCCGGTGGTGCCTTGCCAGATAGCTTTCTGTTGACCAGCCTTTCAATTCCAGAAATGGCAGCATCAATCTTTCTACCGAGGAGTTTCTTTTCAACCTTTCCGGTAGTTTCTGCAGCAATCTCATTGTCCGAAGGACTGGTAGCAGATCTGAGATTGACCAGAGCACCTGTTCTGGCCTGGAAAATGTCAAACTTAAGCATGAACCAGTAGAAGAGAACCTTGAGAAGATCCTGAACAAAGAAGAAGACAATGCAATAGATCCAGACCCAGAGTGGCCAGAGGTTATATTCTTCATAGCTATTTTTATCTGGTGGATTTTCAGCACTGTTTTCACCTGTTGCATCTGGATTTGTGACGTGAACATTGAGACCTTGGACTTGGACGCCATCAATTTGGCCCTTTGGCCACAAGCATCCCAAGATTGTTGAAATACCAAGAGCAACTGTTGCAGCCACAAACAAGATACCCCCAGGCCTGTGGCTCCAGAAACCTCCTGGACTTGTTCTTGCTGCAAAAAGAGTGAGGAAATCAGACAATGACACCTTGAGATATATCATGGTGACAATCTGTCCATATGCTGGTACTGGGAGTCCCCATTCCGCGAAAAGTGACCCGGAATTTGGAGAGTCAAGTGCAGCCCACAAAATAAGCAATGAAGTTCCCATTGAAACCAAACCCAAGACTGATGACGCTGTGAACAAGACTCTGAGATTCCATTTTTCTGGCCTTGGAGATGGATTGGCACGATCATACCCTACGGAAATGAGGGTACCATCATTGAGGACAGTGATCAGCAAAAGCAAAATCACAGGCAACTGGAAGTATGATGGACATTTCACTTCATAGTCACAACTCTCCACATAATCATCTTGGCATGATGCAACGGCACTGGGGTTCAAATACAGTTGATATGGATCTTCTCCGTCTCTAGAAACAGTGACAATGCCTGTGGGTACAGGTTCACTATGGATCTCGCCGTCAGATGTTCTGTATTCGAGACCTTCAATATTTGTACAGAAGTATTTATCTGGTGGGAAGGCAAACACTGTGATGAAGAAGAAGATCAAAAGCTGCAATGTGGCGGCAATACGATAGTTGATAAAGTTCTGAACCCTCTGGAAAATACAACGCGCGACAAAGATTGCATGGATGAGTACAGAAAGACCTGGCTCTGTTAACACAATGTCAGCAGCCGCTCTTGCAGCATCAGTGGCACCGGATACAGCAATACCAACATCAGCCTTCTTCAATGCAGGAGCATCATTCACACCATCTCCAGTCATTCCGACAGCAAATCCAAGCTGCCTCAATGCCTCGACGATCAAATATTTGTGCTCTGGGAACACCTGGGCAAAACCATCTGCATCAAGGATGAATTTTCCATACTTGTCCTTCAAATCAGCAGGAGCTTTACCATTCTCGTCAAGTTCAGGTAATCCAGATGCATCTGGAATATTTGTTCCCAAACCAAGGATGCGACTCATCTCTTTGGCAATCAAGACCTGGTCACCAGTAACCATTTTCACATCAACACCAGCCTCAAGAGCAGCATCAATGGTGGCCTTGGTATCAGGTCTAGGTGGATCAAGGAATGTCAGAACTCCCAACATTGTCCAGCTAGACATGTTTTTATCAGTAGTGATGGCTACAGCAAGACATCTGATTCCCTTGGCACCCTGAAGCTGCACCTCTGCTCTTACTCTCTCACGAATAGACTCGTCGGTACAAAGAGCAGCAACAATCTGCGGAGCTCCCTTGGTCACCTTGAATGTCTTTCCATCAGGTCCCTTGATAGTGGATTCGGTTCTTTTCAAGATAGGGTCGAATGGCATATGATCCATCATTTCATACTTTTCAAGCTCTGTCAAGTCAGCAGCTCCGAGGACCATCGTATCCAAAGCATCCTTTGCAGGTTCTTTCCATTTGGCGGCCATTGCAGCATACTGAACAGTCTCTTTATAATCCTTAGCATACTCGGAATATGTCGGGCAATGCTCTTGGATCATCATGGTGTTGAGTGTCAGTGTTCCTGTCTTGTCAGAACACAACATATTCATACCAGCCATCTCTTCAATGGAAGCAAGACGAGTCACAATAGCGCCATGCTTGGAGAGTTGTCTGGAACCCAAAGCAAGAGTTGTTGTGCAAACAATTTCAATAGCAATAGGAATCGATGCGACCAAAAGCACAATAGCAAAAGAAAGAGCCTTGGTGAAAGGTTCATTCTTTGCAATGGCCAGGTACAAGAGAGCTGTCAAACACAGAGTGCACGACATGACGATTAAAACTGCCATGATTTTCAACAGTAATCTTTGAAGAGATCCTAAATCGTCATCTCCAGAAAGAAGCATGGCAGTTTTACCAAAGAATGTATGGTTTCCAGTGAACTCAACAGTTCCCTCTACCTCTCCTCGTGTGATTGTGCTTCCCATCTTTGGACGAGAACCACGAACCATCGTGACAGGGAGGGATTCTCCCGTCAAAGCAGACTGGTCAACTTCAATACGGCCTTCATTCACAATACAATCAGCTGGAACGGCAGCTCCTGCACACAACAGGACCAAATCACCTGGGACAACCATCGTTGCGTCCATTTCTTGCCATTTACCGTCTCTTTTCACCGTTGCCTTTGGTTTTAGAGATGCTTTCAGGGCTGCAACTGCATCAGCAGCCTTGATTGTCTCGTACCAACCAAGAGTGGCGTTGATAAACTGGATAGCAAGAAGAATCACAGCATCAATCCAGTTCGTCCCTGGAGTGCCTTCTGTGACCTGATTGGCAATAGTAATACCAATTTCAACGAAAATCGCAATCCAAATCATAATTGGCATTGGGGCGATCAAGAGTTTGAGATAGATAACCAACTTGGACTGCTTCTTCTCGACCAGCTCATTTGGTCCCCACTCGTTCAACAAAGCATCCGCCTCTGCAGAAGAATATTATATATACTTAGATAATAAAAAGAAAAGGACGATGGATGCCATCTATCCAGTCAAGTGAGGATTCCCGCACTGCAGCCATGCATGCTGCATTCGAGGGCAGGCGTCGACTTTCACATACCTTCAGAGGTGAGGCCTGTGGAAGCTTCGAAGTTTTCAGCCTTATCTTCATGTGATAAAGCCTTTTTGACATCATCATGGGGGTCATGCCCTGTGATCTTGTTCACTTCGTCGCGAGCAACCTCTTTGATGTCCTCAGCGACTTCTTTCAGGTCGTCTTTGACCTTTTCGATGCCGTCTTTACCCATGGTGAAGGACGGAAGTAAATATTGAAATTAAATTTCTACTGTTTTTTTCAAGTTGCAGAAGATATTTTGCGTACCGAGGGTATTGACCTAATGCCAGCCCTAAAATCATTCATCTTGGATAAGGTTTCAGATGTACCATGTTGAAAGTGCTAAGAACGTATGGCAGTTCCATCCTCCAACACAAGTACACTCTCAGGGTCTCTTCCTGTGGAGAATCGCTCCAAACTTGCACTAACTCGTGCCGCATTCATGGACACTTTCTCTACCCTATTAACAATTCTATTGAGTTCGCCGTACAGGGGCTGGAATTCCTGAGGTGCAGGAATATCTTCGCTCAGAATCTTGCTGCTATCTACATCCTCTCCATAGATTGACTGATTTTTAGCCTTGTCTATCTTCATAGATCCAGCCATAAAGCTACAGCCAAGCATGGCCCCACTCATCTGACTTACACACACCAAATCCAGAGAGTTCCCAATGGGAATTGAAAGCATGTTGGTTTTGTCCGTATTCCCAGCACCACATGACAGCTCAAATTCAATTCCTTTGAATGCATGTCCTGTTGCATGAGGTCCCTGTTGTATTTCCTGTTCTAACTGTGAGGTTGTACAGACTGCAAATCCTAAACGATGCTGTTTTCCAAACATCAAACCACCTCCACGTGCAGTGATACTGACAAACAAGGGAGAGCTCCACCTGATTAACGATGGATGGGTACTAGGAAGTCTTTTGAACAGCACTCCGTGGCCCTTCATGCTCCCGTATCCCATGCTTGTCGTTGTCGTCTCGAAAATAAGCACGGTTTTGGCCATTTCGATGATCCAGGGTTTCAGAGGACTCTCATCCAGAGATGGCCTAGAATTAGATTCTAGATTATTCTGGTGAACGATCCGACGAATGATATCCTCAACAACTGCACATTCGTGCATCAACTGTTGCTTTCGGTCTTGAGGCAAGAGAGAAGAGCCGCTCGATCGTGATATACTCATTGCTGCTTTCGTAAAGGTGATGATTAATTTGTTTATGCTTCTGGTATGCTCTGAGTACAACCATGTGAAAATATTATCCTGACACGTGGCAGATTTTTCGAAAAATCTTCATGATCAAAAAAATTTGGCGCGCCAAATGAAATTATTTTTTTCTTACTTGGCCTCTTCTCTAGCAAATGTACGCCCTCAATTCTCATTATGTGGATGTTCTACATGTTTGATAAAGATATTTTTCGTGAATGTGAGGGGTACTAGATTCTTTGTACAAGGGTTACGCGGAGATGAAGGTGCCGTATCCATCTACTTGGCTTGTGCCAGCTCTGGGAGGGTACTTGTTCACATTTTACAACAGTCTCAAGACAGACCAAAGGAACCATACGATATCAAGGATTAACGAGCAGGTAAAAGACTTTTATGGTCCACTTCTGGCATGTATTACTGCGAGTAAGAGTAGTTATGATGCCATGATTCGTCAGAATAGTCCAGATGGCACTGTACAAAGCTTTGTGAATGCCATCAAAGAGAATCCAGAAGGTCGAGAAGGAGTTATCTATAGAGATTGGGTTGTCACAGTACTGCAACCATTGAATGAAAAGGGAGCGGAAACGATTATCAATAATCTAAACCTGTTGGAATCACCAACAATTGTGCCCCCTTGTGTTCTTCAGTTTGTGGCTCATGTATCTTCATTGAGAGTGGTTATTGAACATTGGAAAAAAGGGAATATTTCAGAATGGTCTGTTGTGAGCTATCCGAATGATCTCCTTGACGTAATCTCGGAAGACTTTCGACGGATTGCCAAGAAGCAGCAGGCATTACTGGGAATCTCATCATACTCTTCCTACTGGCCTCGGATCCAGGGAATATTTCGAAAGCCATCCTTACATTCAAAATTATAAATTCATTTTTTAGACACCAAGGGCTTTGGAAGCAACCTCAACGTGCTTCTCAGGGGAGAGCTGGCTATTGAATACTTCCAGAACAGTGCCATTTTTTGCAATCACATAGGTCTCTCTGCCTGGCAAGAGTCCGAACAAGTCACTTTTGACACCGAACTGTTTTCTGACGCTTCCGTCTTCATCTGCCAAGAGAGTATATGATAAATTCAAGCTGTCGCAGAAGTTCTTGTGACTCTCTGGACTGTCACTGCTGATACCATACACATCAGCATACTTCTTCAGCTGCCCATAGGCATCATTGAATGCCTTTGCTTCACGGGTGCACCCAGGGCTGTCATCCTTTGGATAAAAGAAGATAACCTTTGCCTTACCTCCTGGCTTGACATTGACGTTTCTACCATTCTGATTCTTTAATTGGAAACCAGGCATTTTGTCTCCCTTCTTCAAGGAAGCATTGCACACCAGGGGAGAACGAGCCCTGTTCTGACCAACCACAGAGATAGACGCACGCATCATCATACTTAAATTTAACTAGAATGTAAAATATATAATGAAATTAATTTATACACAGACAATGCAGGTTCGATCGGGTATTGTAGACACTGCATTCCATTTTCATTCGTGAATTTCTGTGGCTGTCCAGGCTCCATGAGATTCTAGAGTCCTACCCTGGCCATACCCTCACGGGAATCGTCCGGAACCCTGTTTCCCCCAGCATGGCACCATATTGATACTGTTCAAACTCTTTCTTGAGTATTCTCCATGCATGCCTAGGTCTGATTGCTCAACTTTATACTGTATAGGGTACCTACAAGTGCCCATACTATTGTATGCATATCCATGCATCTCCTGATCCAGATGGATGTACACTGGATTTGTCCTTGATCGATATAGTGATGGGGATGCTCATGAGACTACCCTATTTGAATAAAAGAAGAGTATATTTTTCATCGAAATGAATCGCCTGATTCGTGGAATCGGATCCTCCTGTTGGGTACCTAGGTACAGACAGACAAGTTCTTGGGGTGCAACGTTTCGTTTGTATAGCCACAGCGATGCGATTAAATCAATCGATACATCCCTCCAGACATTATTAAATGACAATCAGAACATTGATGTGCAGAATGTGAGGGTTTTAAATGTTCAGCGAGGTGAGCAGGCGACCACTGTCGATATTGTTGGCATGTTGCGGTCTAGGAATGTCGATGATATCCTATCAGTTCACAGCGATGTGGACTGCAACGCATTGGAAAACTCAAAGAACACTCTGGGCAATGTTCTCGAGCCACGAGTATGGCACGGGCAACTCGAATCGCTTCCTGCGTATATGGGTCCATTCCAAATGATCATTGTCGATGCTGATATGATCGAGGAGAGCAAGAAAAGGGATATTTTGAGACAGTGTAGTATGATCACAAGACCTGGAGGATCTATCATTGTTTGGAGTAGCCGTGAGGTCGTGCTTGAAGATACACTGATAGAAGATGCAATGGACAATCTCTGCCTGGAGATGGCAGACTCTGGTTCCAATGTTCTCGTGTTCCGAGTGCCTGAGCATTTCGCGTTACGGGACGGTATACGTTACATGGAGGGTGAAATTGTGACGGGATATGGTAGAGGAAGTAAGGAATTAGGTGTACCGACTGCAAACTTACTGCCTGCAGATGTACAAGGTGAGATTGTAGGACTGCCTGCCGGTGTATATTTTGGATGGGCACAGTTGATGACATCAGAAAGTCAACAAGAATCGGATGGTTTGGTTCATAAAATGGTGATGAATATAGGCAAACGACCCACATTCGTCAAGGATAATTCTCCAGACATTAGCATAGAAGTACACGTGATGCATTCATTCCAACAGGATTTCTATGGACAACGGATGAAAGTATTGGTAGTTGGATATTTGAGGCCTGAAATGAAATTTGATACTATCCAAGAACTTTTGAATAGAATACAAACGGACATCGGTGTATCGAGAACTCAGTTAGATGGGGAGTTCTGGTCAAGATATGCAAAGGACCCATTCTTTGACTGACACACAGTTTTCTTGGATTGAGTGAAACCAAGTGGGATGTCCCAAGATCATCCTTGTAGCTCGGCTACATTTCCGAAGATAAACTATGGATATCACTTGTTTACGCATCTTTATTTATTACTGAACGTTTTCCGGATATCTCAACATGTCAACTCGTCGAAGAAATGGGGCATCTCTTGCCATGGGCATTTTGGTTGTTGCCACAACTGCAAGTGGCTCCAGGACACTGCAAGCACCCAGGACTCGTGCACCTTGTGCAATCACAGACACATATTATCCTTTTAGAACATGTAGAATTAGTAAAGATGACACAGAATGTCAATTGGGACTCAACACATTCTCATCCATGCAAGAGTGCTGCACAACGTCATTTGGCAAGGATGGTTGCACAGACTCATCCTCAAACTCAACCTGCTGGGTGGCAGGGCAATATCATCCACAGAGATCATGCAATATGACGACTGATGTCGAGCAATGTAGTGTAAAGTGGGGTCATTGGGCCACATGGGACGAATGCTGTGCAGCAGATGGCACTGGAGCATTTCCCACAGGTTGCTCCACAGAAGAACCGTGCTTTGTCGCTACAGATTTCTACCCGCAGCAGGCATGTGGGCTTTCAACAGATCAAAAAATATGTCAGAGGGGCTGGGGAACGTTCAAGAGTATGGAAGAATGCTGCGAGCCAGGAAATGCTTTTGGTACTGGCTGTGGCCCAGCATGACAGACAGACCAACACAACAGAATCAAACAAACCATGATACCGATGAAAAAATGCAATCATTTTCTGTAACATTGTACGTAATATATAAGTATATAGATATAATCTACTCGTTTGTGGTAGAACAGAATGTAGACAGTTGAGCTCTCATATGCTGCTTTCCAGTGGAGTTGGTATCTGCAGCATACTGTGCATTCGACTCTAATGTATCCAACAAAAGAGAGCCAAATTTGCTGCCCAAGTTTTCTAAAGCAATCCGTATCTCAGATTTGACAACATCTAAACACCCATCGGCTCTTCTAAATGAATACAATTCTTCGCCTGATGCACGCCAGCGTATACCATGTATGGAATGAATGCCAACCGTCCACTGACCAAGGTGTCGAATCTTCTGCTCCAACTTGATAAGAGTATATACGATGTCTCCCAAAGAGGGCTCACTGAGCTGTAAAACACCGTACGTATCTTCTTCTACCGACACATATGCCATATCACTAAGGAATCGAATGGAGAGAACTAATAATTGATGACATCCAGCCACCTGTAATACGCAGTCCAAAGCATCCACCGCCACGGCAGGATTTTTCAAGGCTCCCCCAGTTGGTATTGTATTCCATTTTGTAGGATGAAACGATCCATTCTTCAACGAAGCCGTCTTTAACGTGGATGCAAGATCTTCTACTCTCTCCACATCACAGATAATACTGGATAAAATATCTGTTGACATGGATGCCAGCCTGTTCCAGGTCACACCAGAATCATCTGCAAAGATCTCTCTCCTTCTCCATAACTTTTTCTTGTTTGTGTCTCCATCGCTTGGGATAAGGGAGAGGTCATACAAGGCAAGCATCTGCATGAGTTCACCCTTCTTTCCATCGAGACATTGCTGAATGGCCCCCAACACCTTTTTCGAGTCATAATCGCCTAGTCTCGGGCGTTCAGTCATCACAATATCAGCCATAGAGTCCCCCAATGACCAGAACAGCATCAATATGCAGGAATACAGAGTCACAGATATCATCTCTCCAACTCCAGACAAGCAGCTGCCATGTCCCAACAATTTCAAAAGTGTTGCATACCCCAGATATGACGACACACCGACAGGAAGAATCCGCTGGAGAATGGGTACAAGTCTATCATTCCATCGTCTCCACCTGTACTTTATCATGCTCGGAAACACCAGAACATCCCTTGACCAAAATACACAATGCAGATGATGGGCAACATTGCAAACAATCCCCAACAGGACAATCTTTGAAAATGACAGCGCAGCACAAGGTAAGAATTTGGTACAGATGTCTAGGGAAACAATACCTGATACCAGTCGGAGGCCAAGAGCCACACCTTGTCTCACACAACCTTCAGTTGTTGACAACCGTCCAGCAAGTTTCATAAGTCGAGAGGACAAGAACACCGGTACGTATGTATCACTGGGACCAATTGATACAATTCTATCATATTTCTGTAGCATGAATACATATCCAATCGTCGCAGGGATCAAACTCGTCTGTAACGAGGCTCCCATCAACCACCAAGACCAAGACTGCAAACTCACGCCTCCCCGCATACGAGGGACAACTAAAGAACCAATACTCCAAAGTATTGACAGTATCATCATCATACATATCCCAATCGCAGCATTGCAGGTACATGCACCGAGAATCCTCCAACGAAGAACAGCATTCTCAGAGAACTGTTGGACCATTGAAGTCACCCCCTGCCGTTCCATCTCAGCCCCTACCAATCCTTCGAGGAGTACGAGTGACAAATATGTTGATTTTGAATTATGAATCAAGGGATTGCCATCAAAGCGAGCAACGTAGATACTTGCACTGGAGAATCTACATGGAGCTGCTCCTGATATAAGAACAGCTTTGCCATGTATAATGACACCACTACTACGTTGCGCAGACTGAATGATGTCACAACGGGTGGATCTCTTGACTACATGGTGAAGCATATCTGTCAAAACAAGATTTTCTAGACTCGTGTTTGGATTGTACGTTGTTTGTTTTACATTTAACTATCTACATGGTAACTATTCAGCCGAGTCAAAATTTCCTACAAGCTCTGGAACATCATCATCGTCCCCACCCTGCATTGCCTGCATTGCCTGCATTTGCTGCATCAACTGTTGAATATTGGCACTACTCATTCCACCAAACATGGCAGCAAGAGCCTCTTGGGCAGTCTTGTGCTGTGCTGGCCCACTGACAACATATGTATTTGCTCCAATAGAAGCCTGGACCTTTGGGTTATTGAATGCAATAGCAGTGTTATCTTCATTGAACATCAACACCTCCTCAATACCTGGAATCATGTTGCAGCCAAGACGCTTCAATGTGTTTTGAAGCTTGCTGTCAGAGTTGGTGCTGGCTCTGTGAACCGCCTTCTTCTTTCTTCTGACAGTTCCCTTTCCTCCAGTTCTCACCGACCCAGCCAATTTTTGAAGCTTTTCCAAATCCATGGTTACGCTACAAGAGTCCTAGTACTATTGCTCAGGTCAATGCCTGCAACACAAAAACACACCGTGGGTCAATCACACCATGCATCGGATGAGATACATACGAGGGAAATAATAATACACCGATAGATGAACTCAGAGACACGATGCATGACTCATCGAGTACAAGGTTGGAAATTATGTCTGTCGCAGCCACCATGTATTTGTAATGAAACGACACAAGGATTTACGAATGGACGAATCAATCACATCCACATACCTAATTTAAATACTATTAATCATGCATACAATATGATTTGAACGAGAGTACGTCTAGACTGTTGATTGGGAATGTCTCGCCGGAGGACAGCAGTCTTATTGGTTTCAGTTCTTGATGGAAAACTAAAATTGTATCTAAACATAAAAAAATTCAATCGTGGATGGCCACATGAATGACACGCATTCGGTACACGTAGCCATGATGCAACACGGCCTACAAAAATACAGAATGGCACTGCACGATCATAAAAAATACTATTATTATTAACAATAGTAAGGTAATGTAACAAATACTGGAATATTCGTGGTTACAGACCTTGTCAAAGTAAGAAGAAGAACAGGCCTCACAAGAAAAACAGCCATTCAACGACTACTACATACTGAAAGCAATTCATTTGATTCTAGAACAATGTCTAGCTCTTCCTCTTCAGCTGTGCTACAATTGCTGAGGAGGCTAGAGACACAAAATGTCTGGAGAGCAACGACTGGGGGTGGAGCAGCAACCCTCAGTACCGGTGGACAGATCATGGCAGGGCAGCCATATAGTACTGATGGCATGTCCATGCGGTCGTCTTTTGAGGATAAAGTTGCTGCTCATGTGCACGAGTGCAATGAAGGGGGAATGGGAATGGAATGGGGGCAGAGGGGTATTCAGCGGATATCTAGTCGAACAGCTCTGCAGACGCCTCTCCAGCAGCATGTGATGTCATCCAGGGGGGACACGGCAATATATGAAAATCCAATGTATCCCAGAGGCATGATGAGTTCATTCATGCATACATCCAGCCGAGCAGCGGCGATGGACCCGCCAGAACAGGTGGTAGGATCTGAAGGTCGATGGAGTGAGGATGAGTCAATGTCAGTGTCACAAGCAATGGAGCATATTGTTGGCAGAATAAAAGAAACAGGGCCAGTGAAACAAAAGCAGCTGCAGGCACTGTATAGTAGATGTGCGGATGCGGGAGAGCTGGAGAAAGCACTGGGCTTGACCAGACTCAACTACCTTGCTCGGGGTGAACTCCACCAGCATGACCCCTTCTCTCACAAGACGTCATCTGCCATCTTGCAACATGCTATGAGAGTAGGTGCACTTGATATTGCCAAGAGAGTTCTCCTGCATAGTGCCCAGTATGGACTGGCTCCTCCGACTGCAAGACAGTACAACCACGTTCTCATCTATTATTCAAAGCAGCATGACCTGAGGAGCATGCTGGAAATGTACGAATTGATGAAAAAGTCTGGACCGACTCCTGACTCTGAAACTTGTTTTATCGTGGTGAAAGGTAGTGTGGACTGTGGACGACCTGATATCGCCACGGCGGTGATTGCAGAATTCGAAGCTGCTGGTGTGCGAGTCCGTGACGGTGCCCGGCTATATGTTGAACAACACGCATAATGTTCCCAAATAAAGAACCGGTATACTTGGATTTTTTTGATATACTCGTGTATGTATAATTTTTTATTTGTATTGTTATCTATCAATCTCTAAATCAAATCAGCAACATTCATGGGCATTTCATCTATTGAAATGGAATAGTATCGTTCCAAGTCTCTCAGAGTCCTCACATCATCATCCTTGACAAAGTTTATCGCCGCACCCTTTCTACCAAATCTCCCCGAACGACCAATACGATGAATATAGTTTTCTCTATTAAACGGAAGATCGTAGTTGATGACGAGAGACACCTGCTGAACATCAATACCTCGTGCCCAGACATCTGTGGTGATGAGAACACGGGTCTCTCCCTTTCGAAACTCTGACATGATGACCTCTCTCTCCTGCTGTGGCATGTCCCCATGCATGGAAGACACTGTAAAGTTATTTTCTCTCATTTTTGATGTCAACCAGTCTACTTTCTTTCTAGTATTGCAAAATATCACAGCCTGTGTGATGGTCAATGTGTCGTACAAATCACACAGCGTGTCAAATTTCCACTCTTCCTTCTCCACAGCAATATAAAATTGCCTGATGCCTTCTAGAGTCAACGCATCGCGTTTCACTAAGATTTTTACTGGATCCGTCATGAATGTATTCGCCATGTCCAACACATCCCGCGGGAGCGTCGCGCTGACCAACACCACCTGTGTCTCTGGTGGAAGGTACCTGTACACGTCATACATCTGCTCCTTGAACCCTTGCCCAAGCATTTCATCCGCTTCATCAAGCACAAGCGTCTTTATATTCTTTGTTCTCAAGAAACGACGTTTGATCATATCAAACACTCGGCCAGGAGTACCACTCACTATCTGTGCTTGACCCTGCTCCAACTTTTTTATATCTTCACCAATGCTCTTTCCTCCAATACACGCGTGTGCCTTGACCTTGCAAAAGTCTCCGAGTGCAAGGATATTCTTTTCCGTCTGACTCGCCAGCTCTCTAGTTGGAGATAGAACCAACGCCTGTGTATCCGACTGATTTGTATCAATCAACTGACACATACACAATGCAATCAGAGACGTTTTACCAGTCCCAGACTGAGCTTGAGCAACCACATCCCTTCTCTGGATAATGGGCATGATTGCCCGTTGCTGAATTGAAGAAGGCTTATCAAATCCATACTGATAAATCCCACGTAACAAATTTTCCTTCAACCCCATCTCATCAAAGGAACGTACGACCTTCAAACGGTCCTTGCCACCATGAGACACTGTGAATTCAAGAGCGTCCTCATCATCAGAATCACTCTCACGAGGATGTCCACGACCACCCATACTACAGACACAGTTTATTTTTTAAACAAACAGTGTGCTACCCACGAGAATCTCGTGTACATGAGTCATTCGCATGCGCATGCATGTGTTTGAAAAACAGAAGAATCTAAAAAAATAATCGTAGATTGCCAGGGATATAGTGATGGCCAATCGCAATAGGAAGTTACTTTTTAACATATTAAATACGTTATATCCATCACGCCATCCTTTCTCACCCGCGTTTGCTTGAAAACAAAGAGGAACATCAGACTCATCATCGTCTTAGGGTGAAGACAACGGCGTTCACCTGTGAACCGCCCTGATTTCATCGTATTTAAAACTATAATGGACACTTCAGTAGCAGAGTGTGCAAACGCGCATCAGGACGTTGACGGCTACATTGAACAATTACTAGAGTGCAAACATTTGCCCGAACACTCTGTTCAGGATCTCTGCCTCAAAGCGCAGGAAATATTTGCTCAAGAAAGTAATGTCCAACCCGTTAAATGTCCTGTTACGGTATGTGGAGATATCCACGGGCAGTTTGCTGATTTGGTAGAGTTGTTCAAAATTGGAGGATCATGTCCAGACACAAATTATCTCTTCATGGGAGATTATGTGGATAGAGGGTATCATTCAGTGGAAACAGTGACGTTATTAGTTGCACTGAAAGTTCGTTACCCGGATAGAATCACCGTGTTGCGGGGAAATCATGAGAGTAGACAAATTACCCAGGTATATGGATTTTATGACGAGTGCCTCCGAAAGTATGGGAATTCAAATGTATGGAAGTACTTTACGGATCTATTTGACTATCTTCCTCTCACTGCATTGATAGAGAATCAAGTATTTTGCCTCCATGGAGGTTTATCTCCCACGCTGGATACTCTTGATAATATTAGGGCTTTGGATAGAATTCAGGAAGTACCTCATGAAGGTCCCATGTGTGACCTTCTCTGGTCGGATCCAGATGATAGACATGGTTGGGGTATATCTCCAAGAGGTGCAGGGTATACGTTTGGTCTGGACATCTCACAGCATTTTAACCATACAAATGGGCTCCATTTGATATCACGAGCTCATCAGCTTGTCATGGAAGGATACAATTGGAGCCACGATGAGAATGTCGTCACAATATTCTCGGCACCAAACTATTGCTATCGATGCGGTAATATGGCAGCTATTATGGAGGTAGATGAAACAATGCAGTGGAGCTTTTCCCAGTTTGACCCAGCTCCCCGCAAGGGAGAGCCAGAGGTGACTCGAAGAACACCCGACTACTTTCTTTAAATGTAAACATGAATATACAAGTACTACATATCAATCAATCAATCAATCAATCAATCAATCAATCAATCAATCAATCAATCCACCATTAGGATGGAGGAGAAGGAGGAGGAGGAGTCGTATCCACATCATCCAGAGTCTTTGCATACATTTCAAGTGCAGCCATGCCACCAAGAGCACCCAAGGTAATTGCCTGCGCATACACACGAGAATGAATCAACTTGAGAGAAGTAGGGATGGGCCGTGACCACTGATATCCCAGGGATCCAACGATACCTCCCAGCCAGGTATATCCAATAGTTTTCAGCTTGTGCTCCAAAGCCCAGTCCACCAAAGGGTGAGACGATGTCCTATGATGTGTTGCTATATCATCCATATGTATGTTACTCTATCGTATTAAATTCTGATTGACAGGTGTGAAATTGGTTGATTGATGACTGACTGAGATGAATGATTGGTCTTGGTCATTCACATGAAACACGATAGTAATGATACGAAGAACGTGTTCTTCTCCAGTGATATCCAATCAAGGGTGTAAGAAAATTAAAATTCCAATGAAACCCTATACCTAGCTGAAGGTGACTCGCACTATGATTGCGAGACCTCTCTCGTCATTAACGTTCATCTATCAATGTCCCATCAAAGGGATCATGTGATGGGACATGACTATCAATCATAAAACAGAAGACGTGAAGGTTTTCAACCATGATGCTTCATCTTGGTGGTGAGGAACCTACTCACCAATGATGTATGGACAATATGAGTCATCACACGATATTGAAGAATTGAAAATAATAATATTTCAGTCATATCTATAAAAACATAGTCGTACGTGCATTCTTTCTTTGAGGAAAAAATGTTTCATTGAATGATTGTCGTTCATCGTCATGTTCATCTCTACCATTGAACCAATACAAGATGAATGAATAGATAGATCGATAGATAGAGAAGTGTTATGATACATGGACTCATGCTACTCGTAGTATTTTACAATACATGCAGATCTCTCTCATGTATACGTCCAGAGAGTGGCTCATACCCAAGGTAGAGAACAAACAACTAGGGGATTGAATCATTCACAACACGTACACATAGATAGAACGATGACGGTATTTACGGCACCAAAGATTATCAAGGCAGATGGTAGCACACATAACAAGCATGTACAAGAGTCGTGTATGAAGAGTGCTGCAAAGGAAGGAATCACCAGTGGTCTGCAGGCCCTGGCAGCAAGCACAGTGGCTGTCCTGGGAGCATGTAAGGTGTTTCCTGGATTTAATAAAAAGCTATCTGTATCTTCCAAGACTGCTCTGATTGCCAGTCCATTTTTTGCAGCATTTGCGTTATTTAGTGAACTTGAGTTGAATGCCTGTGCCAGAAGGCACAGGCAGTTGCTCCTTGCAGAGAAGAATGCATCACCATGATGGTGATGATGATGTAGATGTATGTGTATTTGCAATAGATGTAACGAATGTGTTACTACTATGGATGACAATGTGCTTGGTGGTGGTGATGGTGGTGGTGGTGGTAGGCCCAGAGAGATACGTATCTAGAGGAAATCTCTACACCAACCTGGCGACTTCCGACACCAAGACTGCGCGACTGCCATCCTTTGAAAATATATGGCACGTGTCTCTCTGGGCTTGTATGATTATATAGCAAAATTACATTAAATAGAATAGAATATAATGACTGCATCAATACCTCCACTCGTTCCAGGGAATCCCAGAGGATGGTTGCGGATGCAGTTGACAGTCGAGGGTGACGACACGCCAAGAGAGGACGAGACATGTGTGTTTCTTGGTATCCGATGGTGGGGATCGAATTCCGAGTATACATCTTCATCGTGTATCCAGCAAACGGACCATATGATCGAGGCTAGTATACCGTGCGTGATTCGAACGTCCAGGTCGAAATTCGTGGACTGGCTTCGAGACGCTCCTCGTCGTCAGGCACTTGAAGTTGTCTATAGAATAGAGAATGAGCATGGAAAATCCCGAGAACTATGCGGTTACGTGCCGTTGGCGTCGCTGATAGAGCGACTTACAGCAGTTGAGTTGAGCACGGTCTCGTGCCGAGACATTCGAGTGGGTCTTCGAGAACGTTCAGCCGTGGCAGAATCTCCTCTTGGATCACCTCACATGTACATAAGATGCAATATAGATGTGTCATTTGATTCGGGAGATAGAATAGCAAGTCTCTCTGTCTCTGAACAAGGCGCCGTTGACCGACTGGCGGAGCTCTCCATATCCAAGGGCAAGTCGCCCGTTGTTCTGGGAGGAGATAGCTTGGATGAACTTGGTGGGGATCCTGGATGGCCATCTCACGCACGTCAGTTGCATGTGTATGTTGTCTCAGTTCGATTTGATCAGTCGTATGCGTCTCTGCATATGGGTGATGATGCTCGTGTGTACCTGACACTGGGGACATGCAAGGATGGAAGTGATCAAAAGGTGACGTCGAGAATTCCTTTCCATGAAAGTGGGATACCGGGGTCTAAAACGTTGGAAGCATCATGGAATGAAGATGAAGTAGTATCGTTTGATCCGAGAATGTCATGTGAGAACTCTCCCAAGGCTGTGGATAGGGTTTCTACGGATTCTCATACGTCTGCGCAGAGTGAATCACTGTGTCATTCACGAAAGATGAGTCAGTCTCCAGTCAGTCCAATTTTGAGAGTCAGTCTATGGAAATCTGTGAAAATATTGGATCAGTTTCATACGTTTTCGAAAAGCGGCGACACCAACAAGGATGGTATCTCTCCGTATGATGGGTTGATTGGATCAGCGGTTATTGCTACAACTGGTGCACTTTCTCAGGAAGAAGGCGTGGAAATTCCCTTGTATACCTCTGATTTGAAAAAATCAGGAACTGTGCATTTGAAGATTGTGACGAATGCCGCCGAGAATGTATCTGTGGATGATGCCAGTGCACTGAATTATGAATTGTTGAGCAGTATGGATGCTCTGGCACGGCATGTTGCTCCTGCACACCATGCACATGAGCATGGAACGGATAAAAAAGTGAGATATGCCATGTCTGATTCTGATGATAGTGCTTGCGTGGGAATAGCATACGAAGGGGCCGTGAGCTGCTCTGATGATGAAGGTGTGCATGTTGTTGAACCTCCAAAGGCAGAAAAGGTGCCAGGTATTCTTTCTGATGATTGGGTTTTCAACATTGAAAAGTCGGCATGTTGAGTATCGTCGCGTTTACATTTTGATTATTTGATTATTAAATTTTGTTTCATTTGATTATAGTATGAAATACCAACAAACAACACACAAACAGATGATTGGGACAATCTCAGTGTTGAACATGTTTCAAGATGCTTTCAATGAATGCATCCAAGTCTCCATCGAGTACAGCAGATGCATTGGATGTTTCGTATCCTGTCCTTGTATCTTTCACCATCTTGTATGGATGGAGGACGTAGTTTCTTACCTGCTGCCCCCATTCCGCCTTGACCACATCTCCACGAATTTCTGCAATCTCTTGTAGCTGCTTCTCCCTGGCAATGACATCCAGTCTGGCTTTGAGAAGAACCATGGCCCTCGCCTTGTTCTGTGCTTGAGATCTTTCTTCAGTACATTTGACAGATATTCCTGTGGGTATGTGCTTAATACGCACGGCAGTCTCGACTTTGTTGACATTTTGACCACCTGCACCACCCGAGCGCATTGTTGATACCTCAATATCCCCCTCTGGGATATCTGAGATTGAAGCAGCATGGTCCAAATTTAGCTGTGCTGGCATTACTTCAACTGCTGCAAAACTCGTCTGCCGCGCTGCTTTCGCATTAAACGGGCTCTGTCGGACTAAACGATGGGTACCCTTTTCTCCTCGCAAATACCCATATGCAAACCTACCTAGAATTTCAATTTCTACCGATTTTATACCTGCTTCATCCCCAGTCATACGTTCTAAAATATTTGTAGAGTATCCTTTTGACTGGGCCCAACGAACATACATCCTTTCCAGCATTTGGGCCCAATCTTGTGCATCTGTTCCTCCAGCACCTGCCTGCACTGTCACGACTGCCCCATTCTCTGCAAACGGACCATCTAAAAGACAACGAATCTCTGCATTTTTTACATCAGACTCGAGACGTTGTGCGATATCTACTGCCTCATCTATAAATGTCCCGGTTGTTTCACCTTCATTCACACCTAGCTTGACCATATCAATGGCAATCTCCAAGTCATCTAGAAAGTTCTCCAATATCTTGATGGATGCCAACTCGTCTTTCATGCTAGAGAGATTTGAGAGAAGTTCTTGAGCTTTTCCAGGATCATCCCAGAGGGATTCCTTTGATGCTGCCATATCCATCTCCTGAATCCTTGTTTCCATCTCATCCACATTCATAACGTGCATAATATCCCTGACCCTCCTCTGGAGATCTTCATATTGTTTCTGAAGCATAGTAGGAGATATCGATGACGAGTCATTCCGTCCATCTGTGGATGTCACGTTCCCTGACCTGCACGAGACCCAACGATGCATGTAACGCATCACTCTATGTTCCTCTACCCCTACCCCCATTCGATTCTGATGCCGTCTACAGATTCCCATGTATCCAGAGGATGGATTCTTCTTCCAACCATCAGAAAATGCACGCAACCGCATTGTCATCACGCCAGAGAGCGTCCGTTTGCACGACTGCAGTGTTCTGTTCAGAGACATGTCTTGTTGATTCTCAATATGCCTCACTGGCTGTCCTATGTTTTCCCATGTTCCTTGTCACGTGTATAATATCTTCTATTACTATATAAAATCATGCATGCATGACCCTGTCTTGAATCAGTTACGCATTTCTACAAAATACAATTGCAGGATTTTATTATTTTTTTCCTTCTTAACCTAGATACCTTTTTAGATTTCCACTGGGTTGGAATGCAGGTAAATCCAACCTAGACAGAGTCTAGACTTTGTTAAGAAACCAAAATTTACTTTTATTGGACATACGATATAATAGATCACCAATATGGGTGGAAAATTCACGTGGTTCAAAGTAGACGTGTACGTCGTATCAATGAGTCGATTGTGTTTGCTCAGCATACGTCCTCTCTCTGTCTCTCCCTTTTGCTAGAAGACGAATATCATCGTGTATTTTAAAATCTTGTAGGTTACCTGTGGTTGCTGCTGTAGCTGCTGGATGCGCATGTGCAGTGTACTCCTTGGGTAGGAACTTGTATACAAACCCAGATGTTCACCTGACCATCGAGACTCGTGGCGATGCGGTTCCAGAGAGTGACTCTATTGATAAACGAGCAAAGGGATACAGTGAATCGTTTTATAGAGGATTGCAGGCAAAGAAGGAGAATACAAAGATCTTTGGTTGAAAATCTTTACACAAAATCTTTGTGTTGAAAAGAAAAAAAGGTCAAACAAAGATCAAAAACGTTGTTACTTTTTAGGCGCTTGTAAATTCTCCAGTCCACTGATAACCTTGCAATACTCTATGGTATCACCAACCTGCATTTCTTTGAGCAACTCGCTTCCTTCTGTGATGTATCCAAAGACGGCATATCTGCCATCCAAGAGATTGGATCCAGTTGGGGTGAGCTCGGATTCCTTCAACAAGAAAAAGATCTGAGAAGAAGCAGAATTGGTCTCAAACTCAGATCTAGCCATGGCAAGGGTTCCAAATGCGTTGAAAGGAAGGACAGGCTGTTCGTTATACCTGCCATTGTCTTCCAATGTTTCTTCATAGACTGGAACCTTGTCTCCCTCCACCATGACTTCAAAGGGAATTCTTCTAATCTGTCCATCTTCTTCAAAACCTTCTCCATTCGATGGTTTTCCAGTCTGTACCACAAATCCATCAGCACGCTGAATATCCATGCCATCATAGAATCCACGGCGAGCGAGATCAACAAAGTCACCAGCACTGACTGGTGCATTGTATCCATCAACGACAATGGTAAAGATTCCTCCCGTAGCGTTATCTTCTCTCGAGTCCTTGAACTTAATTTTCATCTCTAACGTGGCACGTCCCTTGAGTTGGGGCAAGTTGGAGTACTCTGAAGGCACCTCGAATGGGAATCCATCCACCATGGCCTGTTCAATGGCACCAACATACGACAAGACTTCCTGCTGTTTGATTGGCACTTCCTGCTTGTCTTCAGCATCAATCAATGTTCTGAATTCATTCAGCCCATTGCGCAGCTTTGCAATCGCCTCATCTCCTGCCTTTTCAGAACCTGGCGCAAAGCTTGCACGGATTGTCTTCTCCTCCTTATCAAGAGTACTGGAGGCAAACCGCACTCTCTTTGAGATTGGACCGAGTGACTTACTTCCTGGAATTCTGAGATCCTCACTGATCTGTTCCAGTTCCTTTTGGATCCTTCGGATAGGCTTGTTATCAATTGGCAAGGCATAGCGAAGCAAGGCATTTGCGTTCTTCACTGGATCTGCGGCAAGCATTCCCGCCTGAGCCACCATGGAAGACTCATCCCCCATGAAAGTACCAGTGAGAATCGTCGCAGCAGCCAATGCCGACACAGCGCACTGTTTCATCATCTGAAATCCAAGGCTCCTTTCAGTAGACACCTGCAGTATCATATATCCGGATATGCGTGAAACCAGCACGCCTTAAAACCTAATCCCTCATCGATACACATACCTCAACATTAGATGGTTTCATTGCATCGCATCGCACTCGTCGGGTGCAATTCAGTCGAGCAGATGGCTGTGCTGAGATGACCGTCGACATTCCCTTTGTTGCCTCCATTTTGAATCTTCCTTGGATTGATTCAAGGTAAATTATTCATTAAAATAACAATATCTGCACTCTGATCAGGGTATCTACGGTGCATTCTCAAATGTTTGAGGTGGAGAAAGATTCACCTCTGGATGACTGGATGGACAAAAAAAATATAAAGGATATCTCTTCACAGGGCATATATATACAGAGTATACCAGCTAAAGACGTTTATATATTTCTAAAGTATAGCATCATATAGTACATTTGAGTTGGAACCAGGGATAGGATACGAATTGTGGACATTTTACCATGGTTTTGGCTCTCAGCAACTCTTCCAGACTCTGTCATAGAACCTTCTCTAGGACCACACAAAAATCATCTACAATATCTCACAGATGGAAAGGGCATGTGGGGAGAATCTACTCCAATGAAGACGAATCGGCTGAACCTGTGGTTGAGGAGAATGGTCTTAAATCGGACAAGGTTCTTGCTGCAGAGGAGGCCGATCGCCTCCGTGCTGCAGAGAAATTTATGTTAATTGGAACTGGAGAGGCTGAATGTAAGAGTTGTGGATACACGTATCTTCCTGCCAATGGGGATCCTGAATATCCTGTTGGAAAGGGAACGCAGTTTAGCCAGTTGCCCGGTGACTGGAATTGTCCAGTATGTGGTGCAGAAAAGTCAATGTTTGAATCAAAACAAAAGGAGATTGCTGGTTTTGCAGAGAATCAGGGCTACGGGCTTGGTACGAACAGCATGACTGGGGAGCAGAAGAGTCTTTTAATCTTTGGGTCACTTGCGGCCTTCTTTGCCCTGTTTTTGTTGGGATACACGATGAATTGAAGATAGATTTTGATGATAGTCTTTTTTGATAAAATCAATGTAATGTTTTGATTCGATAGGATTACAGCAGATCAGCAAAAAAGTTGTCATTTTCGGGTCGCTTTTTGGGTATTTTGTGGGCACCCTTGCCCCTGCTATTCTTTTTGTCCTTGCGTCTCCGTTTTCCTCCTCCGTCATCATCGTCACTGCTATCATCGTCATCATCATGCCCTTGTTCGTCATCTCCTTTTCCATCCACATCTCCTTCATTCTCCTCATTCTCGTCTTCCTCCTTCTCATCGCTGCCCTCTTCCTCCTTCTTGCTGTCTTCTTCATCTTCTTCCTCAAGGAGCAAGCCACTGTTCCAGAGTTTGAGAGTGTGGTCATGGGATATGCTCGCAAGACTTTTCTTGTCTCTGGTTAACGCTAGTCTCTCCATATCAAAATCCGAATGCTCGCCCAGTACACCCAGCATTTTATTTGGCTGAATATTCAGCACTCGAATCAATCCATCACTACTTCCAGTCAATACTGTTTCGTCATCAAATGCTACTATACCCGTCACAGATTCTGGGTGACCTGGAAATCTATCACTACAATCATTCCAGTAGCCCCACGAGTATATATTCAGAACTCCACTTGTGGTACCACACACCACCTTTTGACCTTGCCGAACAACACACACAGACAACAGCTCATCATCTGCATCATCTTCTGATCGATGCTTCAGCTTTATACGTGATGTATCCATTCTTACATCAGTCATGCACAAGGTACCATCCCCACTGACAGTTAACAATGCATTCTTGTGTGGTACATACACCATATCTGACACGTAGTCTGAGTGAGGTTCAATCAGATGCACTGGACCATCCTTAGACTCCCGTACGTCCCACAGGGCCACACCTCCTTCATCATCCCCACTACACACAAAACTTCCATCCTCCACAGACAAGAGTCGGTGCATGCCCACAACGTCTTCCCCACGATCATGCCTCAATCGTCTCACACACGTCCCCTCTCCAACATCCAAGAGACACAGATCCCCTGATGCTGTCCCAGCACACAGCACATTGTCTCCAGAAAATCCAATCGCTCTAACAACGCCACATTCTGTATCTAGTGATATGACACGACCGTCTGTATCCCCATGAGAGTAGACACAAACCTCTCCCTTGAGTGTTCCACAAGCAAACAGTCTTCCCGAAGGGTCACATCCAACATCCTGCATTAGACCCAAAAAATCGTTTGATTTTTGTTACATTAATCGTAATAATGATACGTAACAGACGTACCGTTGGTGTGCTACCAACATCCCAGGCACAGACCAAGGCATTCTCCATGTTGAATTTGATTCAACTGCAATGCCTCACCAGGCAAGGGATAATCCTCTTTGTGATATTTTTATCAATTAGTAGAAATAATAAAACTACCAACCAATGCATGCATTGCTTTCTGTTCTTGATTGAATCGTTTTGAACACTCTCCCAGATTGGTTGCCTTGGTAAGGTTAGACCAAGTAGCCAATGGGGTAACTTCACAGTCATTCTGTTGTAGCATTGCTATAGCAATGCATTATGTACTACTATGGATGTATTAGTATCATCAGGAGTATGATTCCATGATGAATGTATAGTGAATGAATCAAAGGTCATATGATTGACCAGCAGTTGGCTTGAGAAAAGTATCCCTGCAATTCCCAATTGTAGGGAGGGAAACCATTCCTTGTTTGAGATTATCTCACTCTACTGCATACGCTAGAAACTGATCCAAAGCATCATGGGTTCCATGGTTCTCCACAAAGACGATTTAATGGAACTCCAGATTCATCATCTCTCATCATGGGAGAATGGAAGGTGAAAAGTACCAAGAAGTCTGACCAAGGGTAGCACTATTACGTTGCAACGTTATTATCATTATTCTATATTCTATAAATACCAAATTATATTCGGAGAAAGGGAGCATTATCTCGGAAATGTTGAAACACTGTGTCTTCCTTTGTTGATAAATATTCTCACTTCTGGGCGATTTCATCACCTGTCACGGATTACTGCTGATCTTAGTTGAAAATATAGACGTTTTAATCTTCGAGGCTGGATAGAGAATGGACCAGGGTAGGGATGTTTCTGGCCTCCATACACCATTTGGGGAGAGACACCAAGGACGGGGTACTCCCCCTCGGCAGGCACGATTCACCCTGGTTGATGATGATGACGATGAAAAGATGGATCTTGTGACGACCCCATACAGTCATAGAAGCGAGGCGTATCGTACTCCTGGCCCTGGGAATGGTGCAATGTCTCAAGGGAAATCCAGGGACATGGCGTCATTTAACATTGACATTGATGATACTGGGGATGATGTTCTCCTAGATTGGGAGCAATACGCAGGTCGGGGGATGAATCGATGGAATTTAAGGATTTTTGGAAGAGATTGCAGTGTATCTCCCCCTGATTGGTGGTTTCATTTGACAAAAGGGCAGAGACGGAGTGTGCTTGCATGTAGCTTATGTGTCGTGACTGCGACAGCTCTCTTGTTGCTCGTCATGGTCCTGGCTTCTCTGGGATTAACATTCTTTGGCTCTTCCATATCTTCGCCTCATGTAGAAGAAGCATGCGCATGGGGAGAATGGAAGCTTCCGCAATGGGTCAGGCCAAATGCATATGACTTGAATTTCCAGGTGCAGATGGAGGAGCCATGGATGGTAGGAGGGACGGTGGTGATTGATCTTGATGTTCAACATCAGACTCGCTGCATCGTTCTTCATGCACAAAATATGACAGTCGAGGATGTCAGGATAACAGGGGGGGCAGAGGATGCGGACTATGTTAAGAATAATGGTGTTTTGGTTCAGGATATAAGGTTCAATCAGAGTCTGGAACAGGTTACTCTGGAGTGGCAAGATAGCATCTCACAGGGAAAGAAAACGCTGTACATGGAGTTTTCATACCCTTTACGTGATGGAATGTCCGGATTCTATAGAAGTACGTACCTTGATGGGGATGTTGAAGAGAGTCTTGCTGCAACTCAGTTTGAAGCGAATTCAGCAAGGTCTGCATTCCCTTGCTTTGATGAGCCCGAATACAAGGCGACTTTTGCTGTGGAGGTGATAACATCAAAAGAATATCAAGTATTGTCAAACATGCCCACACGAGTGGTGCATCATCATGATACACAGAGTGATGATATCAAGACATGGCACTTCCAGACATCTCCTCCAATGTCGACATATTTGCTTGCTGTCGTCATTGGCAAGTTGAAGTCTGTGCAACGGGAAATAGAACTACCCAGTGAAGGTGTTTGGAAGTCGAATGAATATTATATTCAACCGGAAGGAAACAAGAGAATAGTGCAGGTGTGGGGAATTCCGAGCCAAGTTGCTACATTAGAGTTTGCAGCAGATGCTGCTGCAGCTATTGTACCATTCTATGAAGATACTTTGCAGGTTGCGTATGCACTGCCTAAATTAGATCTTGTAGCTATACCCGATTTTTCTGCAGGCGCGATGGAGAATTGGGGCCTGATTACATATAGGCAGATTGCTCTCTCTGTTAGTCCTACATCATCTCTCCAAGACAAAAGGTATGTCACGATTATCATTGCGCACGAACTGGCACATCAATGGTTTGGTAATCTTGTGACAATGTCGTGGTGGAATGACTTGTGGCTAAACGAAGGATTTGCAAGCTACTTTGAGTATCTAGGGGCAACTGCTGTACATCCAGAAATGTCCTTCTTGGATGATTTTTATATTGACAACCTTCCACTAGCATTTGATTTTGATGGCAAACAAAATTCGCATGCATTATCTATGGGAGAGGGTGCTGTTACAAATTCTAGTGCGATTGAGGGAGTGTTTGATGCAATTGAATATCAAAAGGGTGCATCTGTGTTGAGAATGCTCAGAGCCTGGATGAATAGAGAATCGGATACATGGGAGACTGATACGTCTGCAAGCTCAAATGATATGTTTTTAAAAGGAATCCATGAGTATTTGATTGCTCGTAGTTATAGAAATTCCTCTGCTCGTGCCTTGTGGGAGAGTGTTGAAGGGCCCAGTGATGTGGACCTGATGCCTCTGATGCATGAATGGACATTTATGGATGGCTTTCCTCTGGTCACTGTAGTTGTCGATGGTAAGGGAAGTGTCACATTAAAACAACAGAAATTTTCGGATTCTACTGAGATTCCATGCCAGACGGAGAACCTTTGGTGGATACCAACAGCGTACATCAGCAGTGAGTCTGCAACACAAGTCAAGTGGGGTGAATTGAATTCCTGTCAATCACTCAGGCCTCTCACTACTATTAGTAAAAATGGATGGATTAAAGTAAATGCATTACAGTATGGGTACTATCGGGTGAACTATTCTCCTCAATTGTGGGGCCAGCTGCATAATGCAGCACAGCAGTATGATGCCAATGGGTTCCCAGTGTTGAGTGGTGCTGATCTAGCAGGGCTACTTGAAGACAGCTTCCATGTCGCCGGCCATGGCGAGGTCACGATGGCTGTATTTCTAACATTCATTGAAACACTAGGACTTCGACCAGTTGATGACGCTGGGCCTTGGCTGACGGCTTTACCATACATGAAGAAGATTGATCATTTGGTGTCATGTCAGAAAGAGTGGTCACGATATGTCCAGTCCCACATTCTCACACCATTCATTGAAAATGGCACATTAAGCGGCAATTCTAAAACTAAGCTAGCTGATTTCTTTACCTTTAGCAGCAATATGCAGATTGATGATGCACGAAAGCCTCTTGAGATGCAGATGTTGCGGCCAGCAATTCTGGATGCTGCAGGGTATTACGGCATCTCTGATGTCGGTAAAGAAGCTGAGCAGATATTCAAAAAAATAGTGAGTTCTAAGTCAGTTTCTTTGGATTCTGATCTTCGCAGTGCCATGTATAATACAGTGGCAAAAACCAATAATAAGAAATATATGCAGGATATGCTGAGACTTCTGGAATCTGCTGCAAATGCAGACGAGTCTGAAAGAATTATCAGAGCTTTAAGCATATTCGACCAAGGAAACGATGTGCTTGACCTTTCTCTCAAACCACTTATTCGACCACAAGATGTTGGTATCCTTTTGGAATCATATGCAGTAAACCAGGGCAATGTAGCTGCCGTGCATTTGTTAGAATGGCTGCAAGAAAATATGAACGAGCTGTATACAAAACTAGGAAGTGACACTGGTGCTGCAAGAAAGATTGCTCGTGTGCTTGAGCGTATATCAGCTCATATTAGCGAGGAGAAAGCTGTTGATATGTATAAAACGATATCTAACGATTTCTCAAATATTTTCGTGGATCAAATGCCTATCAATAGGGCAATAGAAGCTATTCAATCCAATTCACACTGGGTCAAAACACATGGGGACTTTCTCTGTGATTGGATTAAAACCTCATAAATTTACTTGATTATTAAAAATTCATTAGCTGTAACTCATTTCATCATCATTCAGATCCACTGGATATGTTATGAGCTCATCGCTCGAGGGAGAATCTACTGCTTTTTCTGCTGCATTGCTTGGACTTTGAGTTTGGCTCCTGCGAGGAAAGAGCCTTGCCAATATGCCCGCCATCATGTGTCCACCTTCTCCAACAATTTGAGGGCTTCTCAAATTTTGTAGCTCATTCTGAAGCTCGGATACATCAGCTTGGGATATATCTAGTGCAGTAGAAAACTGCCCAGCAAGCTCAACATACTGCACCTTTTCCTTCACAGCCTGTGATAAAAGCTGAAGGCATTGTTTGTGAGCAGTCTCGGCAATATCCCTCTCCTCTTTTGCTGATCCCAAATAGCTGTTATAGACGTGCAATGCTTTGAAAAGCACATTTCTCTGCCATAACAACTTGTTGATGAGATTCTGGTGGGAATCCTTTTGCAACTCGTGCCCTGGGGTCCCAATTATTTTAACGAGAGCATTGTAATCTGAGGGGTCCAGGTTTGACTCTTCTTTCAAACACAAGTCCTCAGGAGATAAATCCATCTCAATATCTTCACCATGAATATCTGACATAGATATCAGAGGATCGATTGACATTGCTGATAATGCTGGCTTTATAATATTAGGTGTCACTGGTATCAATGGGTCTTCTCTGGTAGTTTCATTTTGTGGGATATCATTCTGAATTGTCTGTATTTCATGATGCAGTTGCCTGTTGCGCTCTTCTAGCGCAGCATAATTAATATCTGCTGTTTTGATGACTTCCTGAAGTGCTATTATTCTGGCCCTATCCCTTTCTGCACGTTTCAAAAGGTCTTTGTGGTCATCTCGCCTTAGAACAACAAATGAACCTCTACTTCCTTCCTCCTTTGCCAGTGTTTTCTTCAAGTCTTGAATTTCCCTTTCCAACTTTCTGCATGACTTGCATCGAGCATTACCCATATCAATGACATTTTGCTGGACAATGTTCTTAATTTTCGAAACCCCTTTCATATATTTCAATGTCTGAATCGTGCGAATGGATGAATTAAATGGGCTGATACACCCAATAAATACACAGTTTGCACCATTGGTATCACCTGCACCGCCTAGAGCATGCCTCAAATCATATGTTAGTCTTGACATACGATAGTTCACAGAGCTTCCAGTCGTACTGACATCGTTTATGACTGTTTGTAATGCCAAAAGACCTACGTTAATGCCAGTCCCTTGCCTCTTTTGCTGAGCAGCAGCATCTCCCTGAGTTGCAGACTCTGAACCAGCCAAATCAACAAGCAAGAACTTTCCCTTGCAAACACTCTTGCTGTCCTTAGAATACGATATCGACACTGTAAAGATTGCATGAGATCGCGAGCTCCGTATGTTCCCATCCGTGCGATCGGTATTACGAAGCATTGAGCCTTGCCTAAGTTTATCATAGAGTTCTTCTGGTGTAGAAACTGGGCGATTGTGCTTTGAACTCAAGTACTTTTCAATTTTCGCCCTATTAAAACCATCTATTAGGTCGTATACTTGCTCTTTTCCTAGAGATTCTTTGTATATTTCTATCATGCTACACTCAACTTCAAAGTCTTTTAGTTCGAGTTCCTTTGCCATCCCAAAAATTCTTGAACAGAGATATGACCCAATTGAGCGATGCCATACATGCTCTGTTGCAATATTCTGTGTCCCAGATATGTAGCTTTTCCCTGATCCTGTCTCTCCATACGCAATCACGGCAGCAGATTCTCCACGTTGAACACATCCAGCAACAAGAGGCTCCACATGATCCTGGCACAACAGTTCCACTTCCTTACCACAATAACCATAGAGATGTTTGAACCCAAAGGTTTCATCTTTCTTTCCATTGTGCAACTCAATTTCATATTCTCCATCGGTAGAATCGCGTGGTCTGACATGGATGCAATCCGAAGCTTTAACCTGAACATTTTTGTAGGAAGCCGGTGGTCGTACAACCACCACCGGCTTGACATGTCGCTCTTCCTCCTTTGGATTCTCCATGCTGATTTTTCTGATATGTATTATTTATACCTACATTCTAAAGAGAGAGCTTTGTATACCTGGGAGAATACCGTTGCAGAAACGAGTCGACATGCGTTTGAAAATCTAGTGCTCTTTAGGTACCGATGCACTCGATCGTCTCCAGAACAATTGAGTATCAATATAAAAGAAAACGTAATGCACGAGCCGTCGGTATCCGCGACGTCATTTTACGTTTATAAACGTAATTACAGAGGCCTTGCTTCCCGATAGGATTTTTATCGGCGATCACCCGGGAGCAAGGAAGACCAAACCCCTCCCAAATGTGCACAAATTGGCGATCCGCCCCTCCACATTGTCCTATTTATTGCTTATAAATTGTAAAAAATGAAGTCAAGCCTGAGACGAATCTTTTTAACGGGCCTGGAGGGTCCCAAACTTTTCAGCTCTTGGCCAACCTGTGTGGTTGAAACAACCAGTCCCTCTCTGGCCGCAGGATATGGCCATGCCATGTCTAGAGTATATTCGTATGTGTATAATTAGTGTACATGCTTGACAATTGAGAGATTCTGACGGGGTAACTTTCAACATCGACGTGGTGTGCTTTGTAGGTCAAAGAGTGAAGAAGCATCAAGTAGTAAGGGTTCAGAGCATGTGCTTCCTCGCATCGTCGTGTTTGGAGGGAGTGGTTTTGTGGGTAGTAAAGTATGTCAATATGCAGTAGAAATGGGAGTAGGGGTCACTAGTGTATCTCGGTCTGGAAGGCCACGATTTCTGGAGAATGCTGGCTGGGCAGATTCTGTTGAATGGGTCCGGAGTGATGGAACAAAAAGTGATGGACAATGGAGAGAAACTTTGGGTGGAGCGTGTGGTGTTGTAAGTACCTTGGGGGCTTTTGGATCCAATGCATTCATGTATCAAATGTGCGGTGAAGTAAATATGAGCATTATGGAAGCTGCAAAGGATGCTCAGGTTCCACGGTTTGCATTTATTAGTGTCCACGACTTCACATTTCCTGGTGGATGGCAAGCAGAGAATGTTTTACTTCGAGGATATTTTCAAGGTAAACGTGATGCCGAGGCTCGAATGGCCAAGATATTCCCAGATACTGGAGTTGCTTTGAGGCCCGGAATGATTTATGGGACAAGGCATTCTGGAAATATGTCAATTCCACTGGGACTTGTTGGGATGCCTTTAGAGGCAGTGATCAAGCGCTTGCCTTCCAAGAGTCTGTCGAGCACCCCGATAGTAGGTGCACTATTTGTGCCTCCTGTGAGTGTGGATGCTGTTGGTAAAGCAGCTGCATCCGCTGTGCTAGATCCTGCTGTCTCTCCTGGTGTCATGGACGTCTGGGAGATTCAAAAGTATTCATGAAACGTGTTCACATGTGTATAACCATTCATTATTGTACGTATCCATTCGCGGACGTAATATGTACGACCTCTCCACAACAAATATATTGGATGTACCATTTCTCTAGCCTTCAATTGACACATCGATGTAGCCTCCTAATATAGAAGCCAGTGTTGCAGATGACCGCGATGGTATCCAGGCTCCTTCATCGGAAACCAGCAGTGCTAGTACTTCTGTCCTCTTTGCATTCTGAGTGAATGGAAAACCTTCTTGAATTGAGTCAATAAGCTGTAAAATACTTTCTGACACTTCTAATTGTTCCTCGGAATGCTGAATAGAGTCATCCATCACAGGAAGGTGTACAAGTGCTGCAGTCTGAGCAAGGGCAAGTATGGCATTCCCACACTCTTTTGTTTTCAGGGAATGGCTGGAATGATACCCTTTGTACTGCCAACAGTAATTTGAAATTGTTCGAAGAACACCACATGGGCATATCTCTTTGCACCTCAATGATTGGTGAAGGATTGTTCTGTATGACATCAAGTCTCTCTGAGCCATCACTTGCTTCAAGTGATACCATGTGCTCCCCGAGACGAGCCACTCATTCAACTCATCCACATGATGCATATCAGGTATAGGATCATCAGGGAATGCATCATAAATGAGATCTTGTTCGATGATACCGCCCCTTTCCTGTGTACTCAACAAGGAGGCAATATCCTCGTCTAGATTGCCCAAGGGAGATCCATTCTCTCGAGGAGTGATGGTATTCGCTGCTGAACTGGACTTGGAGATCCTTGAACTATTATTTAATATATCAGAAGCCGAGGCAGAAGAACCGAACATGCTTGGGTTGGAGCCTCTCTTGAGTTTAAATGGTATACCCCTGACCATCCCTGATACGGAGGAGGCCCTGCTCAAGACTGAAGCCTTTATTTTCACAACTGTTGAGAGTGGTTCATCCACAGATCTAAGAATTTCAAACTGGTCATCCAAGTTTGAGATAAACGCTTGGAAACCAGTCAGAAATCGTGTCAGAAATTCCTCATCACAGACACTGAGAAATTCACTCATCGGCTTCACGAGGTGAGGATACATTGCCATTGCATGCACCAGAGATCGTATAAGACTAGATTCGAGTCGTAACTCGTCTGTATCACAGTACTCATTAGTATCTAGAGCACTATAAAGTAGTCGGATAGCATATGAAAACTGGCTGGTACATCCCTCAGCGGCAAATCCACGCCAGAGACAAATTGTCCTCATAATTGTCTCAGGCTCTCCGATTCTGCTCTTGAGGCACGCAGCTAGTGCCTTCACCTTGAGAGACAGAATAGAAATATGGTCTTCTTCATTGGGCAGTAGCTGCATCCAACCATCCTCGAGAAGAATTTCAGTATTTTCATGACATTGGATGGCATGCTGTCTCAGGACCCAGCGGAGGCACAACTGGCGCTGCTCAATAGAAAATGCTGGATCATTTGCCCTCGCAAGAATCTTCTCAAGCAAGCAGGGTCGACGACCCTCGAATAGGATTGGAAGGGCATCGTGTGTATCCAAAATGAATTCCAAAATGCTTGGATTACCTGTCTGAATTAGACCATGCACTATCGGCCAGAGATCATGGGGCTTAACTCCAGAGCAGCTCAAAAGAGTCCGAAGAGGTCGGGAAATTTTGCGTATCGTATCATGATCCATGCGTTTTGTACAATCCAGGACAAACAGGGCAAATATACATATTTTGGTGGTGGCATATTCCGAGATGATAATCCTACAGTGTGAGGACAAAGGCACATTGGATGTGCAATGATCAGGAATCACGAATCTCTGCTGTCGCGACATATTATCATCTTCCGCAATTACTCTGCACGTCTTGGTCATTATATCGGTGCCACCTCTTTCTTGTTGGTCCTGATACTCCCCACATATATCTGCCAGTACCATTAATGCTAGGCTTGTCTTTGGAAAACCTTTTAATGCAGATTTGCCCTCTGACATCATGGCTTCTCGAACCAAAAATGATGCTTGTTTCCATAATATTGTCGGATACCTCTCTTCAATCATACAAAGGCACGAGGATGCCGTAATTCGAATCAGGGCACTGTTTGCTGGCTTTGGCAGCTCTTCTGAGTACTCTCCATTCCAAGGATACAGTGTCCTCAACAACTTGTCCACATGGAATTTCACAAGCCGGGGATCTAATACTGGCATATTAGTATTTACTATCATCTTCGTTAAACTCATGAGCGCAGCACACTTCAAGTCAACAACTTCTTCAGGAGAGTCAACCTTGACATTGTACAACATGTCCCTAACAGTTTCATATATCATCCGAAGTCTATCTGTTGTAACTCCTTCACACAACTCTTTCCAATGTCTATCAAGCATTCGAATCACACGCAATCGGTTCTTAGCCGGAACCTGAGAAAGAACTCCAGAAGGGGGGCGGAGTGCCACTCCAAGTTGCTGCAGGAACCCATCCCTCTGGACTGCACTACTCATAAAGGATCCGATATCAAACACGTCCAACCATTCATCAGAGCTAGCTTGATCATTGATTTCACTTTTGTATTCTTGCTGATTGATGTAGACAGCACCTCGGCTCTCTTGCTCTGAACTTTCCATTAACCGAACCCAGTGCTCGAGGGTTGGCTGAATAACGAGGGCTTTCTCTTTCTTGCTAGTTTTAACAGAATCGGGGCTAGTATCTTCGAATTCCATATTATTATGATCCACAGTTCCCCTTTTTCTATTCAAATCGTCGCTTTGCGGTATCACCAGCGCTTTCATGTCGTGCCACCCATCCCTCAACAATAACCAAACAAATATGGATAGTAACGTTAGATTGCTCCTGTTAAAACAAACAAACGATTGGACATCAGACTAATTGAAATAAATTTAAACTTCTGAGTTGAAACGAGGCTTGCTCCAGGAAATTTGAATCCTCCAACAACAACAGGGTTTGCAGCGATTGGGGTATCAGCAATCGAATCCGACTCATGAGTCTGATCAGATGAGTTCATTCGACTCATCTGAGTCAAATTGAACTTGTTCAAATTTCCATCTGATCCACAACATCCGTAGATCATAAATTACTCATGGTGTATACTAATTTATGGTATTATTCATTCAAAGTGACGATCAAAGGACCTCATTCAGCGATTAGGGTGTTGTTGTCTTGCAGGACAGCTGTTCCAATCTTCACTTGGAGAATTTCAAACCGGTCAGGGTTCTCTGTCTTTCAACGGGATTGGCTACACGCTCATAGGTTACGGATTCATTCATATTCTGATCATAACGACATCATGGGAGAGAAGACGAAACAAGATGGCGAGGCCAAGGGTAGTCCTGCTGTCAAGAGGGCCAAGAAGGCAGTCCTGAAGGGTCCAACCCTGCTTGAGGATGGGTTCACCGTGTCTCCAGCAGATTTCTTGATATACAAGAAACATGCAGAGTATAAGGTATCGGATAAGATTTTGGCATTGGACATGGATAATACGCTGATCTACAGAAATCCTGATAGCAAAGGAAAGTTCATGCCTGAAGATGAAGATGACTTTGTGATATTCAATCCATCTGTCAAGAGAACGCTCGAAGAGTATCATAAAAAGGGGTATGGACTCGTAATTTTTAGTAATCAGGGTATGATAAAATCTGCCATGACAGGCAAAGCCAGTGGCATCATACGTGGACTAGTATCCAATCTGCTAAAGGCACTGGATGGTATTCCCATAAATGTCTTGCTCGCCACAGCTGACGTACGGGCAGGATCAGAATACAGAAAGCCAGGTACTGGGATGTGGGAGCATTTTGTAAAAGAGATGAATGATGAAGTGGAACCAAACAAGGAGGAGTCATTATATGTCGGTGATGCAGCTGGAAGGCCATCTGATATTAACAATGGCTCTGACTCTGATAAAAAGTTTGCAGAAGCAATCGGAATTTCTTTCAAAACTCCTGAAGAAATATTTGGTCCTATTGGGGGAGGAAAGAAGGAAAATGATGCAATGGGAAGAGCGTTTATCGAGCTTGCGAATGTATACTTGGCAGACTTCATGGATATTCCGAATAAATTCTTCAAAGCCAAATTCCTGAGATCGACTGGTGAACACATACTTAGGCATGGAGATGTAATCACCTCATCAGATCAGTTGAAGGGTATCAAAGGAATTGGTGAAGGAAGCAGGAAACTGGTAGACCAGTTTTTGGAGCATGGTGAACTCAAAGATATCCAAGCTATCAGGAATGGGACATGGGAAGATCCAAAAGAGCGGAAGAAGAATGAGGCTGCAAAATCGTCTAAAACTATTACAGTTGGTCAGCAGTTTTTATGAACCCAAGCAGCATCTTTAGAGATTAATTACGGCTCCAGGGCCTGGTTATGAACCCAAGCAATTGATGGCATCAACTCTCCACAGGCCACAGTCATCCAGTGTCATCATCCAGAGGAAGACGGCACGTTGGGTGGATTCCATTCCGACCATTGTCATATTCTTTTCACTTGACATCTGTATACTTTTTAAGACTGTGGCAGACGTGTGGGCAAGCAAGGTCTGATACTTTGGGTGATTAATAAAACTGTTTTCGAATGATTCAACATCGTTCTTGTAAACTTTTTTGTATCTCTTTGTGTTCCATCTCCAGGCATTCTGTAGGTTTTTATTTCTAAAATCTTCAAGTTGGCACATGATGACAGTTTCTGGACCCATCCCCATGTGTCCTCTCTCTGTGTAAATACCCTCAGTCACATACATGGCAAAATCGTCATGACGTGGTTCTCCAATCATACCATGCACGAACCATTGTTGGGCTATTTGTATACTTCTATATGTTGGCTTTAATGCGTCTTCAAGCCTCATATCAACATTCACCACCACCCTCTCATCTGATATCGTAGGCTTGACAACATATCTAACCAGACATCTTGTTCTTGCAACCTGAAGCACGCTGGTTCTCTCCCATGTTTCTGGTGGCTCGAACAATACCCCTCTCCAAGCATACGAATTCGTGGGGAATTTTCCGTTATTATCAGTTCCATCCCCTCGCTGGTCATCAGGACAAATGTATTTGTACAGCAAAGGCTTTCCTTCATCCTGGAGATCCACCTGTCGTAGGGTCAGATATTCATCTGCTAGATACTGCACAACCCCATCATATGCCCCATCCTGACACAGTCTCATAATCTCATCAGATGCTTCTATAGCTTCTCGAACAGTCCCATCTCCTTCAGATACGCGAAGACGACGGTGCCGTCGTCTTCTAGCTATCCTCCTACTCCCATAGGTCAAAACCAAAGGAGAGAGAATGTCTACGAGAGACGATGCTACCATCAGAACAAACAAACATCAGAAAGTGTATAGATCAATGTACGATGGATTAATTATGATCCGAAACCCGTCATGAAGGATCTCTTTGTCCATGACTTTGATCTTGGGTCTTGCCAAAACAAAAATGTCGACTCTCCAAAAGAGTGGATGGCCAAGGAAGTCACGTACAATTTCTTTTTTCACTAAATGTATCCCATGTAGAGAATATTGAGGTACAATGTATACTTCAAAGACGGTATTTAGGGGAAGGTCCCTGACACACGCAACAGCAAGAATGAGGCACGTGTCAAGACCACAGAGATCACTTGGACTGGACGTATCAAATCTATTTACAGGTATTTTGTTTTCATTAGTATCCATATGAGAGATAGTCTAGACTAGATGGCGATGTACGTATGTGGACATTGTGCAGGAATTGTTCAAGGGAAAGCCAATATTAAGAGAATTGATACCCATGCTCAAGAGAAAGTACTTGATTGGGGAGATGGTCCCCAAACCTACTCGTTAAGGACGTTTGAAGTGTCATTCCCTAGAGACTCTGTCAATGGAAACATGGATACTGTTCAAATAGGTGCAAGTATTGCTCTGAACGGAACATGCCTGACAGTGACTGAAAAAAATGCAGGATTGAATACAGCGACGTTTGACATTGTAGAAGAGACACTGAAACGAACGAATCTAGGATATCTGAAGGAGAATGCGGTTGTAAATTTCGAACGCTCAGCCAAAGTGGGGGATGAAATTGGGGGCCACACTGTCTCTGGCCATGTACAGACAACTGCCCTCATCGAGTGTATCGACGTCAAGGATGATGGTACTGCTCGTATGGATTTTAGATTGACAGATCCATTTTGGAAAAAGTACATCATACAGAAAGGGTTTGTTGCAGTGGATGGGTGTAGTTTGACTGTTGGAGAGACTTCTGATGAAGGGTTTTGTGTGTATTTAATTCCAGAGACGTTGAGAGTGACTGTCTTGGGCGACAGAAATGTCGGAGAGTATGTGAATATTGAAGTAGAGGCTCAGACGCAGGCTATTGTTGATACTGTAGAACGTGTCCTTGCTGAGAGGAATCTTTAGAGGCATAAGAGCATCTTTGGATTCTCTCGTTCTTTTTGAAGACCATGGCATCTATTATTTATTATTCATATGATATTATTATCTATTTGATATCTTTAATCATCCCACGGACTTTTGACGAACGAGTGACTGGAGAATATCTGTTGCATGGCAAACGAGTCTTCACCATGAGCGAATATGAGAATGCAGCGGACCCCTCTCATCAGGAGTATCTGGAACAGATGGTAAAAGAAAATCAGAATAAGCAGGTTCCATTCATGGAACGGATGAGTGCTGCTCATGATGAAGTCCTTGCAGAGTTTTCAAAGTACTGGAAACAGTTGGTCTGGAATACTCCATCCATGTACCAAGGCTTTAAAGAATTCATCAAAGAAATTGATTGGTCAGAGAAATGGATTCAAAGTATACTTGCCGTTCAAGCATGCATACTGCTTACCTTGATCCTGTTTAGAAGAAACATGGCTGTTCAAAACACCATCTTTGTCACTAGTGGTATGTCATATTTGGTTCTCGTTGGCTTTGGTTCTTTCCTTCCTCATTTCATATGCAATACTACTACTATGCAGTGGGAGTTATTTATTTCGCTGATCGTTTGAATGCGTGGGGAGCAGCACACTGGGAAAAGTTTGCAAAACACAATTACTTTGAGCCGAACGGTGCCTTTGTTTCTCTTCTTATCTCTGCTCCACTTTTAATAGGAATGCTGATAGTGTTGACAAACTATGCCGTGCACTTCATGTGGACCTTGGTATATATGAAAACAGAACAACTCAAAAGACGGGCAAGACGAGCAGGGCAAGGTAGCAAGGAGAGTACAAAGGGCACCTCTGCTCCCAAGAGCCGGAAGAATACGCAACAGAAAAAGAAACAATAGTGTATTACAAATAAATTATGACCATACTGTATAGTATCCACCATGCATGGTGGCTTTAATGAAACAATTTCTTCAAGGAAGATACCAAGGTCTCTGGTGTCTTATTCTTCACATTTTTTGACTTTGATCGGACCCATTCAATTGGATCCTTGTTGTATATTGGCCAATTTGGAACAGTAGCTATAAACGTCAACAAAAAACCACTGGCAAAAAGTCCCATCATGAGTCTAAAATCTTGCTTCAAGTAGCCCAAGAAAAAACAAAGCATAGCAGTCGCAAGAAGCATCTTCAAGGCAAGCTTTTCAGAGCGTTCTTGTCCCTTGAAATCCATTTTGTATCCTTCTAATCTCGTGTATTCGACTGGCGCGTGTCCTGATACTCGCGTGAGATCAATCGTCAGCAACGATCAGTCAAACAATTTTCCGGTTAGTCGCCCTGAATGATGGCTTCTTTTTTCACGTATATGATATGATTGATACTATGTATTTAGTTACAGATCATAGAGTCCATGAAACACTTTAGAAATCAACATATATATTTTATTTTCGTGTCTTACATGCCTTATACATGTGCGACTTTCAATCAGGTAAATCCTCAAATTCAGATTAAGGGATGGGCTCTCAGCACCATCTGTACTCATTTCCAG
>PJEL010000343.1_pt1 | contig 55784 bp, 75 predicted proteins | sample 1853271 | NCBI WGS metagenome assembly PJEL01 (sample SAMN08108733, study PRJNA415343) | Invertebrate metagenome, whole genome shotgun sequencing project. | host: Globobulimina | place: Sweden: Gullmar Fjord | collected 2015-08
CGCGCAAATTGCTCACCCGACACGTTTACGTGAGTTCAAATACACAAGAGAAAATAAGATACCATCTTTGATGGTATTTTATGGCCTCGGGGGGATTTGAACCCCCGACACCCAGATTAAGAGTCTGGTGCTCTAACCAGGCTGAGCTACGAAGCCATAAATATTATTGAGAGATTTGGTTTAAAAAAGTATTGATGGGGACATTCGCTGATGCGAATGGTTGTTGGTTGTTGGTTTTTAGTCTTTGGTTCTAGTGAAGTCTTTGACTTCACGACTTGTTCAACAGATGTTAAATTTGATAAAATATTCTTATATGACAAATATAGTTTTTTTAGAAAATTATGCTACCAACTTTCTTATTGCTGCTATATGCTCGGAAACTTCCTGGCCCTTCTTTGTTAGTTTGATTATTTTTATCCTTCCCTTTTTTTCGAAGCTTACTAGTCCGTATTCTTCTAGGGTTTGTAGAATTTTTACGGCGTGAGAATATGTGCAGTCTACTTCTTTTGCTAGTTGGGATCCATATTTTGCGCGGGATACTTTGCCTAGGGCGATTAGCATCATTGCTGGTTTTCTTCTGAAGAATAGGTCAAAGTTTTCTGCCATTTTATTGTTTAGAACTATATGTTCCAATGTATATATTAGAGTTGGTTTGCTTATAAGTTTTTCTGATGAATTTCGTCCATGGTAAGTAGAGACAGAATTTTGTTTTGGTGACAGGGAATTGGTGAGTGATGACAGTTTATTTTAAATTTTTATTTAAAATGAAATTACTTTGAAATTGGGGGAATCTTGGGAAAATGATATGTCCGGATTCATCTTTGATGTGGGTGTCGATTCCTTCGGGGGCGTAGAATTCATAAATTTTGAATATATTATCCTCATACCAGTCAAATCCATAAATCAGGGGTATATTTAAATAATTAGTTTCGTTTGGTTGGTTTTTATTAAAGGGTATAGCTCTAAGACATCTGCGAAACCGTCGCCATCGATATCGCACGGTCTTCTTTGAAATTTTTGTCCGATAAACAATGTTTCTTTTTTTTCACTACACTTTCCTATTGTTTGGTAATTGTGGAATTTTTCTGGTATTATTTTTGGTGGATCTTTTTCTTGTCCCAATGAAATACCTAGGAAGGCAAATGTCGCTGTTAAGAGTGCTGTTAGGATTGCTTTTTTCACAATGGTTTAGGATATTGAAATTTTTAAATTTATCGCATGATGTTATTTTATCATGTATTTGGGGAAGGGGGATTTTATCCACGAATTTCGCGAATGAACAAGAATTTTTTGGAGAAGTTGGCGCGCGGATGAACGGCTACATGTAGAACTGCTCTGGTGAACATCGAGATGACACGGATTTTTTGAATTGAATATCTATTAGTCACTTGAATATATTTGGAATTTTGAAATGAATAATTATTTAAACAGATTGGACTTGGTGGAATTATGGAAACAGGCTCGGTAACGGTTGATGCTGGAGATTTTAAGCAGCTCCTATGTGACGTGGCTTTGATTAAACAGCGTTTGGATGATGTTGCTTCTCTGAAAGAAATTTTGATTGCGAATCGAGCTGATTCTGAGGGGAAGGTTAGTGATTGGGCTAAGAATGAATTAACTGAGGCTCGGAAAATTCCTGATTCTGAGAATATTTCTCTTGAAGAACTTGAGAGACAAATTGCTTCAAAATGAACTATAAAATTGAGATTGGTCCAAAGGCTCAAAAATTCTTTAACAATTTGCCAAGGGATATTTCATTAAGATTAACGAATAAATTGCGGCAATTGCAAGAGGATCCATTTAGATATTTGAAGCATTTTGAAGGCGGTGGTTATAAATTTCGGATTGGGGAATATAGGGCTTTGATTGATGTTGATTTTGCTCGTAAGGTTTTGATTGTGAGAGTTTTGGATAAGAGAGGAAGAATTTACAAGAGATGAGTAATTTTGGATTTGTTTGAGTTGGGAATTTTTAGGGAATTTGTTTTGAGATCAGGATTCTTATATTCGTGAGTTCTTGATCACGGAAAAGTTTAAGTAAGTATTTGGATAGGATTTTCTATGTTAGATATTAAGTTTGTGCGGGAGAATGTAGATCTTGTTAAGGAGAATATGAGGAAGAAGAATCGGGAAGATTTGGGGATAGTTGACGAGGTTTTGGAATTGGATAGTTCTTGGAGGAAATTGAAGTACGAGGAGGATCTTCTAAGGTCTGAGAGAAATAAGATTAGCTTGGAGATTGCGACTAAGAAAAAGGCTGGGGAAGATGCTGATGCGGAGATGGTGCGGGCTAAGGAGATTCCTGAGAAGATTGGGGAGTTGAATGAGAAGAGGAAGGAGTTGGAAATTTCTATTCGTGGGATTATGATGAAGATTCCAAATATTATGGAGCTTTCAGTTCCTCTGGGGAAGAGCGACGAGGAGAATGTTGAAATTGCTAAATTTGGTGGAATGCCGGTGCCTGAATTTGAAGTTCCTCATCATGCTGATATTGCTGCGGGTCTTGGTGGGCTTGATTTGGATAGTAGTAGAAGAACTTCGGGACATGGGTTTTATTTTATGAAGGGACCTGTAGCGCAACTCCATTCTGCATTACTGACTTATGCTCGGGACTTTATGATTAAGAAGGGTTATGAGTATTGTGTTCCGCCTGTGATGATTAGGAAGGAAGTTGTTGAAGGGGTTCAGAGTTTTGAGGAGACTGATGAGATGATGTATAAGATTGAGGGTGAAGATTTGTATTTGGTTGGGACGAGTGAGCATTCGATGATTGGGATGTTTAAGGGGCAGACGCTTTTAGATAAAGATATGCCGCAGAAGATTACTGGTTATTCGGCTTGTTTTAGGAAAGAGAAGGGGGAGCATGGGATTGAGGAGAAGGGGATTTATCGGGTGCATCAGTTTGAGAAGCAGGAGATGGTTGTGATTTGTCGGCCTGAGGAGTCGTTTGCGCTTTATGATGAGATGCTTGGTTGTACGGTTGAGTTTTTTGAATCTTTGGGAGTGCCATGTCGGACGCTTGAGATTTGTTCTGGGGATTTGGGAGATTTGAAGGTTAAGTCGGCTGATGTTGAGGCTTGGAGTCCACGGAGAAGAGAATATTTTGAGGTTGGGAGTTGTAGTAATTTGACGGATGCTCAGGCTAGGCGATTGGGGATTCGGGTTGATAATGGGAAGGAAAGATATTTTGCTCATACTTTGAATAATACTGTTGTTGCTTCGCCTCGGGCTTTGATTGCTGTGTTGGAGAATTTTGTTGAGGAAGATGGGTCGGTGAGGGTTCCTGAGGTTTTGGTGGATTATATGGGTGGATTGAAGAGGATTGAGAGGAAGGATTAGATTTTTGGGGGGGGGGGAATTGTTACGCAAAGTTCGCAAAGGAGGCGCTGAGGTTCACAGAGGGGGTTTAGGGTTATTTTTGGGTATGATTTTGAAATATACAAGGATTCAAATGGCTGCAGTATTGCGCAGATTTTTATATGTTGGATTTTTTAAAAGGGAAGGATAGAGAGGTTTTGGAGTGATGATGAGTTCTGGGGCCTATCTGTATAAAGTTTTATATATTATAATTCTTTGATATTTTATATGGCTGCTTCGTTGATCTTGTTGGTATTGGCTATTGTTTTGTTGATCTTGTTGGTTGTGGGGTGGAAGAATGTTATTTTGAGAGCTATTTCTTTGGGGATTTTGGGAGTGGTTTTGGTGGTTTTGGTTTGGTTTGGTTTTAGTAGAATGTAGTGTGTTGGATAATGATTTGGATTTACTCACTAGCTCGCGGGTTCGCACGCTATTTCAACTTGGATGGATAGTATTTGTTTTTGGAACTGGAAGTTTATTTTAGATATATTCGTTAATTAGCTTTACCTTTTCTTCTCTGTTAATTCCTTCGTAAAAAGTTTTTGCAAGACTTAGGGGTAGGATTGGAACTTCTATGTCTCCCCATTTAATATTTTTTATTTCTTCATACATATTATTTTCCCTGTCTCCATAATGATTTATTTCAATTTCTTCGTCTTCTATGTTGCATATTAGCGTTCTTCCATTTATTTTTTCACTGAAGTAATCTTTTACTGCGAATTCTCTTAGTGATTCTCTAAAAATTTCTATGCCTCTTGCGGTTGTTGTTATGTCTAAGTCTTGGATTTGTGTGTCTACTCCTTGTGTTTTTAGGTTTGCGCTCCCGTCAGTCTCCATGTGAATTTTTCTTTTGGGAGGTTTTTTAGAATTATTTTTAGCTTTGCTGTTTCCATGGGATGTGTTGGGTTTTGGTTTTTTTAAGGTTGGTGGGATGAATTTTTGTAATTGTGTTTTTTTTTGGGGGCATGATTGACTGGTCTTTCTTTCTGATTTTGAGTGGGAGGTGTAAATTCATAGGATTTTGATTCATCTAAAAATTTATAAAGTAAACTGGGGTTTCTTTGTTATTGTCTCCCTGTAGCTCAATGGTAGAGCAGTCGGCTGTAACCCGATGTGCCCCAGTTCGATTCTGGGTGGGGAGATTGGACCTTTTTGGCACTTGAACAAGTATGTTTTTGTATGGAATTCGTACAGACTGTTTTTTATAATGGTTTGTTGAAATATAATATGAAGTTAGATCCGTATAAACACAAGGAAAGATATTTGAAATGGAGGAAGAAGGTCGAGAAGGCTGGTTGCATCGAGGGTGTTTCTGGGGTTAATAGTGATTTGATTATGAGGTATATTTTTGATATGGAGATTGGGATTAATGTTGCTGCCAAATGCGCTAAGGGGCCACGGAGTCATATTCGACTGAACAGCTTGAGGCAGAGGATGATTTTTTTGGCTAGGAGATTTGAGGAGTATTATGGGGTTAGTGACTTTAGAAAACTTACGGAAACTCAAATTGTTACTTATTATGCTCGGATTCGGAGCGGGGAGATTCGGAAGTTGGATGGGGGGATTTATACCTCGGCATCGGATTCTATTCAAATTTTTAAGGCATTTTGGCATTGGCATATGAAGGTTAGCAAAAAAAATGGGGTTAAGGTTCCCGACATTACTGAAGAGCTTGACTGCTCTAAAGATAAGCCTGATTGGGTTTATTTGACTGAGGCGGAGGTTAAGAGGATATGTGATAATGCTAAACATAAATATAAAGTTTTGATTATGTTTTTGTTTGACACTGGGATTCGGTCGCCTACTGAACTTATGAATATTAAAGTTAATGACTTTTATGAAGGTTTTAAGGAGCTTAATATTCGAGAAGAGATCGCGAAGAAAGGGAGTTTTGGAAGGAAGATTAAGTTAATGCTTTGTAGTGAGCTTGTTCGGGATTTTATTCAAGAGATGGGTTATGAGAAAGATGATTACGTTTTTCAGATTTGTCCGGCTGTTGTTAATAGATATTTGAAGCGGCTTGCAAAGAGGCTTTTTGGGGAGAAGAAGACTTTGGCTGGGCAGAAATATTCGGATTTGAGCATGTATGACTTTCGGCATTGCAGTTCTTGTTATTGGTTGCCGCGGTATAAGAGTGAGAGTGCTTTGAAGTTTAGGTTTGGGTGGAAGAAGAGCGATAAGATTCATTATTATAGTGAGATGCTTGGGATGAGGGATACTATTAGTGAAGATGATATGTTGATGGATGTTACGAAGACTGAGTTGGAGAATCGGTTGACTAAGAATGAGAAGGAATTTGAGATGATGAGAGCGCAGCGTGGTGCGGAGTGAAACGGAGCAAGTTGAGCATTTGTCCGTTCAAGTACGAAGCGTTATAAATAACATTTCAAAATGTTTTAGGCTTATTTTTTTTGAGAAACATAAATGCTAAAAATCGGATATTTTGTAAATTCTTCATATGAGAAAGGATCATATTTCTTAAATGTAGGAATTGGTTTGCAGTCAATAAAATCAATTAATTCGAATCCTGCTTCTCTTAAACTTTTTAGTTGTGTTCTAAATGTTTTTTTGTATGTTTTTATTAACATGCCCGGAAGCATTTCCCATTCCTGCACTCTCTCATTGAATGCCTTTCCCAAAGTTATTTTTTCTCCTGTTTGCTTATCAGTTAAACTTCCTATTCCCTTAATCTTGAATTTGTCATTTTCATATTTTTCTTTTGCAAAATATATAGGACTCTCATTAGAATAATAAAACATTCCTCCTTTTTTGAGAACACGCGAAATCTCTTTAAAGACAGGGGTCAAATCCTTTATATAATCTACACTTAAACTCGCAGTAACAACATCAAATGAAGAGTTCTTGTAGGGAAGTTTTGTCATTGGACCTATCTTAAAGTCAACTTCAGGACAGTGTTCTTTAGCCATTTCAATCATTGATTTGCTAATATCAATTCCAGAACAAATTGCGCCTTTGGAAATGTATTTCTTTATATGAACACCTGCACCACATCCAATATCAAGAAGTTTTTTATCTTTAATATTTCCTAAAGCTTTAACCATGCTTGGAACTTCAAGAAAATCATTATAAAGACGGCTGCAATGTTTTTCTTCTCTTGTTTTTTGATACTCTTTGCCAAACTGGTTATACATCTCTTCAGTATGTTTTTCAACAGTCATGATTATATAAGAATTATTTTTTTATATAAAAGTATCGAAAGTCCAAAAAGTTTATCAAAAAACTAAGGACAAATTCTCAATTTTATTTAACAAGCGCAATTGCGAAGTTTATTGGGGATTTTGTGCACATGTGAAACAAAAAGCGAAGTTATTCTACAATCTTATGTTGATCCAATCTCCACTTTGGAGCATTAATTAATACTAGCTTTAAATTAGTTCCTTGAATATAATATTTTTCTTCTTTTTCGAAGAGATATGAGTCTCCTTCTTCTATTTCAAAGTCTCCTTTTTCGGAGTGGACTTTTCCTGAGCCGGATATTACGTAGATCATTTCTTCGCATTCTAGATTTGTTGCTCTTTTTTCTTCGGGGTAGCGGCCGTTGATTAGGGAGGTTGCTAGGCTTAGTTTGTTGGTTTGGTGGTCGTGTTCCCATACTGTGCAGCCGGGGGAGTTTTGTTTTTCTCTTGTGTTTTGTTTTTTTATTAGCATGGAGGTTTGAGGGAGGGGGTGTATATAAGGTTTGTTGGGGCTTGGAGTTGGATGAGCGATGGGTTGAGGTGGCTAGGGAACGAACTAAATTTTTTTAAGTCAAAAGTATGCATTTAACCTCGACAATATTTATAAGGTTCATCGACGTCAATAATTCAATAATAAATAAAGCATTCGATACAAAAAATGAGTCTTGCGAGAATGCCATAAAGGTCGGTAGCGGGGTGGGGAGATTTTTCTTTGAAAAAAATCGCAGAATCTTGAACTGGCCCAGTCCACGAAGTGAACCCATCGCTTATGCTTGGGCACGATTATGAGTGGGGCAAAATTTTTTCAAAATTTTGCGGGGGTTCGGAGATGGGTGGTTCGGGGGTTCGGAGTGAATCCCTTGGATTCACGAGTTGTTCTACCTGAGAATTAGTTTTGAATTGTTAGTTTTGAAAGAATGAGAAAGATTAAAAGTGCTTGGGATTATTTGGATAGATGAAGAGGATGATTTTGAGCTTGATGACTTCGGGGTTTTCTCCTGAAGATAATGCTATTACTCGGATTTTGGTTAAGGTTGATGGGGAAGATGAGGAGTTTAATGAATTGATTTCTCCTTATGAAAAGGAGTATGAAAAGATTGCTTTGGATGTTACTGGTCTTAGTAGATCTATTTTGTTTAGAGATGGGGTTTCTTTGGAAGATGGGTTATTTGGACTTAGGAGGTTTATTTTTGAGAGATGTGGTGAGAAATATTCTAATAAGCCGCTCTTGATGGGATATAAGATTCTTGATTTTGATATATCTTTTTTGAAGGGGGCTGGTTTTGATGTTAATGAGCTGTTTAAATTTAAGATGCTTGATTTATTTCATGTTGTGTTTGGGCTTGATGAGATTGGGTTTTTTAAAAAGAAGGGGATTGTTTTGAAAAATCACAGGTTGCCTAGTGTTTGTTTTGCGCTTGGGATTTCTGCTGAGAAGGATGGAGTTTTTGATAAGGTTAAGGCGATTGAGGGACTTTACGAATGGTTAAGGAATGAAGTTAATTAGTAATTGGTTGTGGGTAGATTTTTATAGCGAGGAAATGTTTTGTTTTTATGGAAGAAAGGAAAAGTTATTCTAATTACTTGAAAGAGAAATTTCCTGCTAAGCCGGGCTTTGTTGAGAGAATGGAGAAGCTTTTGGGTGTGGATGAAGCTAAAGAGTTTTTTGATATTTCTTATACTAAGACGTCAAGCTCCATTCGGTGCAATACGCTTAAGATGGATCCTGAGGAATTAATTAAGAGGTTGAGGGGCTATGGATGGGAAGTTGTTCAACCGATGGAGGGATTTCCTGAGATTATGGTTATTAAGAGTGGGCCTGGGCCTGGGGATTTAGGGAAGACTAAGGAGCATTTGCTTGGATTTTATTATGTTCAGGAGATTAGCTCGATGCTTCCAATGCTTGCTTTGCAACCTGAGGCTGGAGATAAGGTTTTGGATCTTTGTGCTTCTCCTGGGAGTAAGACTACGCAAGCTGCAGCCATGATGGAAAATGAGGGTTTTATTTTGGCTAATGAGATTTCGATGGGGCGGATTGGTATTTTGAATAGTAATCTTGAGAGGTGCGGGGTTATGAATACGATTGTGACTCGGAAGGAAGGGTTTGCGCTTTGTGAGAGGCTGAAGAAGAAGTCGAGTTTGAGGTTTGATAAGATTTTGGTTGATGCGCCCTGCTCGGGTGAAGGGACTTTGAGGAAATCTCCTAAGACTTTTCAGATGTGGAATGTTAATATGATTAAGAAGATTGCGAAGACTCAGAGGAAATTGGCTGCTGCTGCTTTGGGGCTGTTAAAGGTTGGGGGTGTTATGATTTATTCGACTTGCACTTTGGCGCCTGAGGAAAATGAGAGTATTGTTAATTTTTTGTTGAAGAATTTTGATGTTGAAGTTGAGGCTTTGAGGCTGCCTTTGAAGTTTCGAGAGGGAGTTTGTGAGTGGGAAGGGGAGAAGTTTGATGAAGAAGTTAAGAAGTGCTTGAGGTTGTATCCTCAGGATAATGATAGTGATGGGTTTTTTGTCTGTAAGATTCGGAAGATTAGTGATGAGGTGAAGGGAGAATGAGAAGGGGTTACTTGTTTTTTGGGATAGCTTTGTTTTTACTTAGTTTAGTTCAGGCTTTTGTTTATGACTGGGCTCACTATTATACTTTCTTTTCTCTGGGATTATTTTTTATTTTTATGGAAGTTTATCGCAACGTTAAGGGTGAGGGGATTTTTGAGGGATGGAAAGTCTGGCAGCATGCTTTGTTTTGGGTGATGTTGATTGTTGCTTGTATCTTTATTGATGCGTTTGGGATGGATGCTGGATATTGGGCTTATCCTGACTATGCTTCTTTTTTTGATAGTTTGCTGAAGTATGTTTTTGAGTGGGGAGTTGCGCTTGTTTATTTTATGGTTGGGCTGATGATTGGAGTGGAGGTCTGCAGGAAGAAGTTTGGGCTTAGCTATGTTGCTTCTTTTTTTACTTCTCTTATTGTTTTTATTGGTGCCCTGGGGATTCTTACTGAGTGGGTTAATTTGCTTGTTGGTTCTTGGGTTGTTTTGGATATGCCTCTTTGGGATTTTAAGATTGGGGAGTTTTTTGTTGTTTTTCAGACGTTTGGATATTGGGCTATGGCTGCTATACCTTATTTAATTTATGACTTGATTGAGAGGTTTTGGGAATGAAGCTTCATATTGACATTAGTGGACAGATTCAGCAGAAGAATTTGAATTCGGCTTTGGGGTGCAAGCGAGATGATGGAATGGAGCGAGGTGTTTTTTTGAAGAGTAAAATCAAGAAGGATATTTTAAAGAAATATTCTACTCAGAAAAATATAATTGAGAGGGTTCATTGTATTTTGATTTATTATTGTATTCGGGATTTTTTGGAAGGGGTTGATAGAGTTGTTGTTTGCCGGGATATTAATTTTAGAAGAATGAAGAAATTGCTTTTGGTGTTTTTGGGTGGTAAATTAGATGGCGTAAAAATTGTTCAAAGAAAAAGTTGTAGTGAAAAATCCCTTGCTCATAATGTTGCTCTTAAGACGAAAAGGAATAAGAAGCATGCCAAGTTAAATATTACAAGGAGGATGTTAGAAGATATACTAGAAAAAAATAAAAAGTAAGAGTGGGCACAAAGTGCAATCCCGATTCTGCGCTGGTGACCGTAAGGCATGTCAGCGCTCCTCCAGGCAACTCTTACATTTTATTAATGATATCTGGCTATATAAATTTTTGCAAATGAGAATTATTATTACTCGGCATGGGGAGACGGAGGAGAATAAGCGAGGGATTGTTCAGGGGCATTTGCCTGGGGTTCTTTCTGACTTGGGCAAGGAGCAGGCTAGGAAGTTGGCGGAGAGGCTTAAGGGTGAGGATATTGATTTGATTATTTCTAGTGATTTGACTCGGGCTTTGGATACTGCGAAGGCTATTGGAGAATTTCATCCTGATGTTGAGATTGTTTTGGATGAGAGGTTGAAGGGAAGATATAAGGGGGATTTACAGGGAACGCCGAAGAAAGAATCTAATGAATCTGGGAAGGGTGAGGATGTTGGCTGTGATGGAGTGGGTGAGATTGAAACGTTGGAGGAATTTTCTATTAGGAATAAGGAACTTGCTGAGGAAATTAGGGAAAGATCTGAGGAGAATATTTTTTTGGTTGGACATAATGGGACGTGCAAGTCTGTAATTGAAGGGTTGATGGGTATGGAAGATGGGGAACTTAAGGGAATGGGAAAGTTGAAAAATGCTTCGGTTAGTATTATAGGTAATGATAAGGGGAAAATGGAAATGAAGTTGTTAAATTGTGTGGAGCATTTAGCATGAAGATTGACGTGCTTAGTCGAGGAAAGAAGAAGAAATTTGTTGAAGGATTGGGTTCTTTGGGAATAAAGAAGATTCCGCAGATGTTGGTTAGGAGTGGGAAGGAGAGGATTCGGGCTTTTAGTGGGGATTTGACTCGTGAAGAGATTATGGATATTTGGCATATGTTGCCTATTGAGGGTGTGGGATTGTATGTTGGAAAGGATATGATGAATAGGAATGGGGTTCATGAGATTAGGCTTAGTCTTGATGGGATGCATACTTGGAAGGATCAGCTGAATGGGAGGATTATTGATCTGAATGAGGAACAGGAAAAGGAATGGTTTTTGGGGCGAGATATTACGCTTAAGGAGGCGCAGGTTGCAGGTTGCAGGCTGGAAATTGCAGGTGAGAAAGGGGAGACCTGTGGGAAGTTGGTTCCAGGTTTTGTTTCGGTGAAGTCTGCAGATGGAAAGGACTTTGTTGGTGTTGGGAAAGTTGGGGCTGATGGTGATGTTTTGTTTGGGTTTTTGCCAAAAGAGAGACGGCGAAAAGAGAGAATGAATTAACTAGATGTTGGGAATTAGGTTTTGGGTATGTTGCGCTATGTTTTCGCGCTTATTGGTATTTTGATATTTTGCTTTAGAGTGATTTTGTATTTGGGGTTTATTTTAGATATTTGTTGGGGCGAATATGTTCGTCTTATATGTTAGTGTAAAGTGATAATAAGAAATTTTATTTTTTGCTTATATGAAAGTTACGGTTTATAGTACGCCAACTTGCCCTTGGTGCAAGAAGGTTAAGGAGTTTTTGAAGGCGAATAATGTTGAATACAATGAGGTTAATGCTAGTAGCTAGGCTGGGTCTAAGGAAATGGTTGATAAATCTGGGCAAATGAGTGTGCCAGTTGTGGATATTGATGGGAAGATTGTTATTGGATTTGATGAGGCAAAATTAAAGAAAGTGTTGAAGATTTGATGGCATCAATTGAACTACTAACTATTAGTTTGGATTTTGCTGGAAAGATTTTACTTGGGGTGATGGCACTACTTGTTCATGAAAAGGTTACCCGTGAAGGTCGTATTGATTTGAAAGTTTTGGGGGAAATGAAACTGGAAAAGTATTTTGGATCTTTGGCTATTGTGTTTTTTGTTTTAGAATTTGTTTTGAAGCTGGGAATAATTTAAAAAAAATGTCCGAAAATTTTAAGTACGTTGATTACAAGAGAGTATCATTATGAAGATATCAAAGAGGCGATTTCTTCAATGAGGGATAATATTAAAGTTGTTATAAAATTTGATTAAAATGGATAAATATGATATAATTGTTATTGGAGCTGGAAGTGGTGGCTTGAATATTGCTGGCTTTATGAATCGGATAAACTTGAAGGTACTCTTAATTGATAAGTCGGACAGTCGTATTGGAGGGGATTGTCTTAATTCTGGGTGCATCCCAAGTAAGGCGTTGATTCATGTGTCCAGGCTGGTTTATGATTCTGGAAAATTGGATAGATATGGTCTTGGAATTAAGGGGTCTGTTAATATTAAGAAAGTTTCGGATTATATAAAAAGTAAGCAGGATGTGATACGGGTGCATGAGAATGCTGAATATTTTAGAAAGGCTGGCATGCATGTTGCTTTGGGAGAGGCTAAGTTTGTTTCTAAAAATTCTGTTAAAGTTGGGGATAAGACTTATTTTGGAAAGAAAATAATTATTGCTACTGGGTCTCGTCCAAGGAAGATGACTGCTAAGGGGGATAATAACCTTAAGTATGGAAAAAATTATTTTAATAATGAAAATATATTTTCGCTTGGAAAGTTGCCGAAAAAAATAATTGTTATAGGAGGAGGTCCTATTGGAGTTGAAATTGGGCAAGCACTAAATAGGCTTGGTTCGAAGGTTGTTATTTTAAATAGGGGGGATAGGTTTTTGCCAAAGGAGAGCGAAGAAGTTACGGATGTTTTGTTGGAACAGTTGAGAAGTGAGGGAATTGATATTAGATTTAATTCTTCTGTTTTAAAAATTTTAGATAAAAATAATGTCTTGATTAAGGATAATAAAAAGAAGGTGAAGGAAAAATTTGATGCGGTTTTTGTGAGCATTGGGAGAGAGTTGAATCTTGATCTTGATTTGGAAAATGCTGGGATTGAATTGAAAGAAGATGGAAGACTGAAGTTGGATAAATATTTAAGAACTTCTAATAAGAATATTTTGGCTTGTGGGGATGCGGCTGGAGGATATCAGTTTACTCATGCGGCAGAACTTCATGCTGGGGTAATAATAAATAACTTTTTTTCTCCGTTTAGAAAGTCTATTAATTATGATAATTTGTCTTGGGTTACCTATAGTTATCCTGAGATTGCGACTTTTGGAATTAATGAAGAAGAGATAAGAAGTCGAGGTATTGAATATGAAAAGTTAGAGACTGGGTTTGAAAAAGATGACCGGGCTATTGTCGATGATTTTGTGAAGGGTAAACTTATAGTGTATGTTTCAAAAAATAAGTTACTTGGAGGAAGCATGGTTGCTGCTAATGCGGGAGAATTGTTTCAGGAATTGATTCTTTGTAATTCTGCTGGGTTAGATATAAAAAATATTTTTAATAAGATATATCCTTATCCTACGGCTACTAGAATTAACAAGAGAATTATACAAAATCATTTTTCTAAGAAACTAACTGGGCTTAGCAAGAAACTACTTAGATTTTTGTATTAAGTTTTTTTTTAGACTCTGGACTTTAATTAATGTGTTTATTCTTTCAATTCTTCTACTTGATAATAATTTTTTGTATTTGGGATTTATTTAAAATATATGTTTGTACGAATATGTTTGCCTCATATGTTAGTGATAAGCAATAATAATAAATTTTAATTTTTTGTAATATGGAAGTTAAGGTTTATTCTACTCCGACTTGTCCTTGGTGCAAAAAGGTTAAGGCGTTTTTGAAAGAACATAATGTTAGATATAAGGATATTGATGTGGGTAGTAATGAGGAGGCGTCTAAGGAGATGATAAAAAAATCTGGGCAAATGGGTGTTCCTGTTGTTGATATTGATGGGACAATTATTACCGGTTTTAATGAGGAGAAATTAAAGGAAGCTCTGAAGATTTGATGATCGGGAACAAGCCAAGGGTCATCCTTGAACCTAGAAAAAAATTTAATTATTCTTCGGATCCTAAAATTTTTTATGATTTAATTATTGTAGGCGCTGGGGTTGCTGGACTTGCGTCTGCTATGTATGCTGGGCGGCTAGGGATGAAGGTTTTAGTTGTTGGAGAGCTGTCTGGTGGAACTATTACATTGACTAAATCTGTTGAGAATTATCCTGGATTTATTTCTATTGAAGGGGGCGAACTTGGTAGACTGATGGAAAATCATGCTAAGGATTATGATATTGATGTCTTGTCTGCTAAGGTTGATAGAATTGAAATTCATCGGAAAAAAGAAAGAAAGCACTTCTTAATTTTTTCAGGCAAGGATAAGTATTTTTCTAAAACTTTAATTGTTGCCACTGGAACTGAAGTTAGAAAACTTAATGTTCCTGGAGAGAAAGAGCTTAATGGAAAGGGTGTTAGTTATTGTGCGCTTTGCGATGGTCCATTGTTTAAGGATAAAATTGTTGGGGTTGTTGGAGGTGGAAATAGTGCTGTTAAGGAAGCGCTTTTGTTATCTGAATATGCCAAAAAGGTTTATGTTTTTTACAGAAGGGATACAATTCGCGTAGAAAAAGAGAACATGGCCAGGCTTAATGAAAAAGTTGGGAAGGGGAAAATTGTAACTGTTGGGAATACTAATATTGTAGAGATAAAAGGGGACTCTATGATTAAGTCTGTTACTTTGGATCGGGCTTACGAGGGGAATAATGAGTTTGAACTTGGTGGGCTGTTTGTTTATATTGGGCATCTTCCTCGGAATAAACTTGTTAAGGATTTGGAAGTAAAACTCAATAAGGGTGGAGAAATTATAATTAATGCTAATAGTGGGACTAACATTCGTGGATTTTATGCTGCTGGAGATGTGACGAATTCTAAATGGAAGCAGGCTGTCATTGGAGTTGCTGAGGGTGTTAAGGCTGCTTTTTATGCTTATGAATATGTTGAGGCTGGCGATGGTGTTTTGCCTTTGATTAAAGCTAAATTATTGGAGGTTAAAAAAAATGTGTAAGACTTGTGGTTGTGGAAAAGATAAATGTCACTGCGGTAAAGCTATGGATACTTGTTCGAAGTGTGGCGGATGTAAGACTTGTAAGACTTGTGGTTGTTGATTAATATGAAAATTATTTATTTTATTTTAGGTTTTTTTGTAGTTGGTGTCTTCTTATTCTTTGGCTTTAGCGGAGAGTCTGATGTTTCATATGTTGAACCTGTTCCTGAAGATGTTGAAGCTTCAGATTCTGGGGATTTTGAGACTTCGGTTCCAATTGAGGTTTCTGATCCGGTTGAAATTGAGGATGTTGATTGGAAAGATACCCCGTTGAAAGATGTTATAAGTGGGGAGGTTTTTAGAGTTTCGGATTTTGATAAGCCGGTTGTTTTGGAGAGTTTTGCTGTCTGGTGTCCTACTTGTAAAAAGCAGCAGGATGAGATTATGAAGTTGATTGCTGATGGGGATGATTCGGTTCATGTTTCTATTGATACGGATCCTAATGAGGATGAGGCCAAGGTTGCTGCTCATGTTAATAGATATTCTTATGATTGGAATTTTGTTGTTTTTCCAATTGAGGCTACTCGATATTTGATTGAAGAGTTTGGTGTGGATGTTGTTAATGCCCCTAAGGCTCCTGTTATTGTGGTTTGTCCGGGTGGGACATCTCGACTTTTGGGAAGTGGGGTTAAGAGTGCTGCGGAATTAAGGAAGGAGATAGATAAATGCTGAACTTTTTAGTTTCTTACTTGGCTGGACTTTTTGCTCCGCTTGGGGCTGTTTGTATTCTGCCTCTCTACCCTGGATTTCTTTCCTATCTTGCATCCCAGGAGGGAGGTGAGGATAATGCTGTGAAGTTTGGTTGGATTGTTACTAGTGGAGTTATTACTTCGATGTTTTTAGTGGGATTGATTTTTTCTTATTTTTTGGAATCTTCTCTTACAAATGTTATTGGGATTGTTTCTCCTATTGCTTTTTTTGTTCTTCTCGTTGTTGGTATTTTTCTTATTTTTGATTTTGATTTTGGAGGTTTAATTCCTGGGTATAATATTAATATAAGGGGAAATCCTGTCAAAACTTCTTTTATTTTTGGCTTGTTTTTTGGTGCTGTAGTTTTGCCATGTAACCCTGCTTCACTTGTTGTACTGTTTGCTGTTTCTGCTTCTACTGTTGGGTTTTTGCTTAATTTAGTTAATTTTGTTTTGTTTGGTATTGGGATGGCTACTCCTCTTTTGATTTTTGCTTATGTTTCAAAGGCCAGTTCTGGGAGCGTTATTGGTTACTTATCGGAACACAAGAGAATGATTAACCTTGTTGGCGGACTTATTATGTTTGGGATTTCTTTGTATTATCTGTTATTTGTTTTTAGAATTTGGGAGTGGTTTTTATGAAAAATGACCTTATTGTTGTTGGTGCTTTGATTGTTGCTTTGACTGTGGCGTTCTTTTTATTTTCTAATGGAGATGACATGATAGAGGTTGCTAAAGACAGTAGTTTGCCTGAGCCCCTTATTGACTTGGACAAAATTATTTCCGGAGGTCCTCCGAAGGACGGGATTCCTAGTATTGATGACCCTAAGTTTGTTTCTGTTGCTGAAGCTGATGAATGGATTAAGGACGATGAACTTGTTTTGGTTATGGATTATGAGGGAAAGTCAAGAGTTTATCCGTTGCAGATTTTGGTTTGGCATGAGATTGTTAATGATTGGTTTGGTGAAGTTCCTGTCTTGATAACTTACTGTCCGCTTTGCGGTAGTGGAATTGCTTATGAGAGGACTTTTGATGGGGAGGCTGTGGAGTTTGGGACTTCTGGGAAATTGTATAATAGTAATTTGATTATGTATGATAGAAAAACTGATTCTTATTGGACTCAAATTGATGGGCTTGCGGTTACTGGTCCTTTGACTGGGAAAGAATTGGTTGCGATTTCTATTGATACTGTTGTTTGGAGAGATTGGAAGGAAGGGAAGGTGGCTGAGGTTTTGAGTCAGGATACTGGGTTTAGTCGGAGTTATGGGGTTGACCCTTATGGTAATTATTATGAGAATAGTTTTCTTATGTTCCCTGTTGAAAGTGAAAGTGACCGGATTCATGCTAAGGATGTTATTTTTGGAATTGAGGTCAATGGTGAATATAAGGCTTATCGTGAAATTGATTTAATTGAGGTAGGAGTTATTGAAGATATTATAAATGGCATTAGTTTAAAGGTTGAAAGGAGCGCAGATGGAATTGTTCGGGTGACCGACATTGAAAGTGATGATGAAATTGTGAAAGAAAGGGATTTTTGGTTTGCTTGGTATGCTTTTCATCCGGAAACAGATCTTTATGAAAAATAAAAATTCAATATTTAATTTTTTAGGTATTGTTGTAACTAAATAAGGAGGTGCTAAATGTGAAAAAAATGATGATGATATTGATGGGCGTATTGTTCTTGGTGTCAGTTGTGTATGCTATTCAGGGTGTTAGTATGCATATGCAGGTTGATTCAGAGGAATCCAAATTTCATGAGCTTCAAGCTGAGTATTTTAATCTTGCAAAAACAGAAAGAGAAAGTGCTGCTACTGGTAGTGATTTGAATCGTGATTTGATATCTATACAGCAGTATCCGTCGGAACTGCTAAAGTTAAAGCTCGTTGGTGTTGGAAAGATTCTTACTGGAATTTATATCTTGCTTTTCGGAATACTAATGGCTCTGATTATGATGCCAGTTCGCCTTGGTATGATTATTAAGAATAAAAGGTAATTCTTTTTTTTGTTTTTTATATAAAATTCTTTTATAGGTTTTATATTAGATATTCATTTGGACGAATATGTTCGTCGTATATATTGGCGTGAAATAATAAGAATAAATTTTATCTTTTATATATATGAAAGTTACGGTTTATAGCACGCCGACTTGCCCTTGGTGTAAAAAAGTTAAAAAATTCCTAAAGGCGAATAATATTGACTATAGTGAAGTTGATGCTAGCAGTGAGGCTGGATCTAAGGAAATGTTTGATAAATCTGGGCAAATGAGTGTTCCTGTTGTTGATATTGGTGGTAAGATTATTATTGGGTTTGATGAGGAAAAGTTAAAAAGTTTGCTTTCTTTATAATGGGAGATAAAATGGAATTAGAGTCTAAACGAAAGTTTGGTTATTATGCTAATTCTAGCATTTTGATATTAAGTGGAATTAAATTTGAGGAGGTTAAAAAAAATGTGTGAAACCCATTGCAAGGAAAATGCATGCGACTGCAGAGAAAAAGAGTCTTGTTCTAAATGTGGTGGATGTAGGAAATGCGGGAACTGCAGGTGCTGAATGATTGGTTTTACTAACTAAAATTTTTGAATATGGTAAATGAAATGAAAACTAACAATGGCACCTACTATCAGTGTGGAATGTGTCGGTTTTATTACAAAGATAAAGAGTGGGCAGCAAAATGCCAGGATTGGTGTGGAAAGAATCGCAGCTGCAATATCAATATAACAAAAAATGTAGTTGATCCAATATAATAAAATATTATTTTTTGTTTTTGGCCCAAAATCTTTCCAATGCTTTTATTTGTTTAGCATTTGGATGAATCATCGGTCTTCTTTTTTTAATGAAGGCTACTGCCTCTTTTGGTGTCATTCCTTTTTTTATTAGGTATGCTGCTGTAAGCGTTGCTGCTCTTCCGTGGCCTCTTTGACAATGGATGTATATTTTAATGTTATTTTCTATGAGGTTTTCTATGAAAGCTACACCTATTTTTAATTGAGATACTGCCGGGGCTGTATGATCTAAAATCGGAAGCCAAAGGTAATATTTTACTCCAAATGGATGATCTTGCTTTTCGCCTTCTAGTGAAATATCGGCTGTTATTCCTTTTTTTATAAGCTCTGATTTGAAATGGGTTTGGCAACACATATCTGTCCCAAGATATATATTCGGATTTATTTTATTATATTCGAAAATCAATTTTCCATGCTTGATTTTCATTTAATTTACCACCAAACTTCCTCTCATGCTTCTGTGTCCTGACCCACAAGGAACATTGCATATTATTGGAAACTCTCCCTTTTTATCGGCTGTGAATTCTATTATTTTTGTTTCTCCTGAATTTAGTCTTTCATTTATTTTGTAATCTGATATAAAAATTCCATGTGCTGCATCTGTGCTTGTTACTATTAACTTTACCTTATCTCCCTGGTTTACATTAATTGTGCCTGGGATGAATTCGAATTTTTTTGCCGTTACTACAAACTCTTTTGCTTGTGATATTATATTTGCAGGTTCTTCTGGATTTGGAACAAGTGGGGGCTCCTCTTGCCTAGCTTCTGTTTCTTCCATTTTTACCACTTGACCTTCTATTTGTGATTTATCTTTTTGAAAATAAAAAAATGCCATAGATGCTATTATTAAAATTAAGATTCCCAAAAGTATCCATATTTTTTTTTGCATTCTCTTTATTCTTAATCGGTGGTTTTGTTTATGTTAATATTTACGAACATGATCGCATATAGTACTTTGATTTATACTGGGATTGCTGCTCCCGACACGTTGTATATTTCTAGATGGTTGTCTTGGTCATCTAAGATTAAATTGGATACTGCTGGGACTGTGTATTTTGATGGGTCTGATGTGTCGAAATAAATGTAATCTACTACTGATTTGTATTTTGCGTTGATTCCAACATCTGCTAATTCTTGAGGGTTAACTAGTGACTCTATTCCGGTTGGACTTGCGCTAAAGTCTCCCTGGAGTCGCATTATGAAGTTTGGAGCTGAGGTTGAAGATATGTATAATGAGTTTTGAAAATGGTCTGTCAGATTTGTGTAATCTGTGCCCGATACGAAATTTTGGTATGGGGTTTGGTTTATTTTGTTTAGAATTTTTCCTTGAGTGTTTGCTGCGTATATTGGATCGTCGAAGTTATGGATTGGTATGAATGAATGAGTTATTGATGTCTTATTCCAGGATACCAATCCGGCCTTATCATCTATAGTTAAGGTTGTCACAAGTGTTACTTTGAGATTCCATGGGTCATCTTGCGATATTGATATTATTGGGTTTTGCAAGGAGACTTCTGCGTTTATTTTTTCTGCGTTTGTAGAGAGGAAGAGTTCTAATCTTGAGAACACTGCGTCTGTCATTAGATCTTGTGTTGCGCCGTTTAGGGTCCCGTTGAAGAAAAGTTCTGAAAGTGATGCGTTAGGATTTGGAATATAGGTTCCGGTTTCTACTATGTGTTTGTTGAAGAGAAGTATTGCTCGGTAACCTGAAATGTAGGTTTGTCTTGGAAGGTCTTGTTCGACTGATAAAACAAAGTTGTTTAGTGTTGTGATTCTGGAATTTATTGGGAAGCGGTCTTCGAAAAGAGTGTATGTTGTGTATGTTGCTGCAAAAAGAGTTAGAATAGTTATTGTTATTAGGGTAAAGAATACTGCTTTTTTACGGTAGCCGAAGGCTGGCAACCTAAGGCTGGCCAAATGCTTCTCTTTTTTTTTGTGCCTATGACTCTCTAATACCATTTTCTTATTTGGACCTCCGTTGAAAACAAGAAGGGAACTCCTCCTAGGTTTGATGTTGTAATTTGCATATCTTCTTCGGATAAATCTACATCGAGTTTTCCGTCTAAGTCGAAATCTAGAAGCTTGAAAAGATTGTATGTTGCTATTTGAGTCGAGTCGGTTGCTCCGGAACAATCTGGATATATTCCACAAGATGCTGTAGGTGAATACTCGCAGACTTGGGAGCCTGAATAGTCTGAGGGGATTGGAAGTGTTAGGTTGTAAGCGTTAAATTGAATTGTCCAATTGCAGCCTAAGGCTGTTGCTGATACTGATGTATAAGAGACTAAGTCTTTTGATATTGTGTAAATTATTTTATTGTGAATTGAGCCTTCGGTCATGTTGTTTGATCCTAACCCTGTTTTTAATGCCAAGTTATTATTTTGAGATGTCGAGTCAAGTGGGATGCTAATAGAATAGGGGTCTCCTAGTCTTAAGAAATCTTTTTGGTATTCGCTTAGATTGTAAACTGTTTCACTGTTGACTTCTAGAAGCGCTGTCCATTTTGGTCCGGAGTAGGATATGACGGTAGCATCTAGAAGTGTTGAGTTTAGGGGAAGGGAGAAAGATGCGTTTTCTGAATCTGTGAAGGGTTGTTCGATTGTTGCCAGAAGTCCTGTAGATAAGGGCTCTTTTTCATAATCGAATTCTATATATGAGTCTGTGAATAATTCTGAGAAAAATTCCCCTGAGACTTCTATTGTTTGTTCATAATATGCTGTTTCTATTATTTCCTCTGCTATTTTTTCGTAAATGTCTTGTAGATCATCTATTGCAGAATAAAACGATCCGTCGGCGCACGCGGCCATGCTTGTTAGTGTTGCTATATTCGCTCCTGATCCAAATCCAATCGTGTAAACTTTTATTCCATAATCGTTATACGCATCACAAGCTGCTTGTATTGCGTCATTATTTGCATCTCCTGTTCCTTGCTCTGAGCATTGTCTATTTGCATCTCCGTCACTCATCATTACTATGGATCTGAATTTACTTGAATTTGATCCTGATATTAATCCAGCTACTGCTTTATTTATTCCGCAGCATATACATGTTGCTCCGCCTTCAGACCAAGAGCCTACTTCTGACTTTAAGCTACTTGAATCGTTTGACAATGCATGGTAATCTGAGTTTAGGGCTTCAGAAGAATATGCTGTTAATCCTATCTTACTATTTGATTCATTTAATATCATGTCTATAAATAATTCGTTTGCATCTTTTGCGTCTTGTATTTTGTTTTCCGATATTCCTCCGCAAGTGGTGCAACTGGTTTCATTACTGTTACAACTAAATGATTCACAGCAATTGCCATCTTCTCCTCTGCAGTAGGTTCCCCACCAACGACTCCTAAGTGTTCCGCCGCATGATTCGCACAAACTTTGAGATGCATCGCAACTAAAGGTATTGCAGCAACTGGTACTTTCTCCTGTGCAGTCTGCCCTCATGCTTCCCGAAATATCGGTTGCCGAGAACACGTCTATTTCATTGGAATCATTTGTTACGTAGTTCATGTCTTCCATTCCAAATCTAATGGGAATTGTTTGCTTACTTAAGTCGGAAAAATTTAGAAGCGAGTAAAGTGTTGCATTTGGAATTGTTATTGTGGATGTTCCGTCTGAGGATGCGTTGAATACCTGGGTTCCTCCTAGTGTTAGAAAGGTGGTTAGCGAGTTGTTGAAATGAAGTGAGATAGATAGGCCTGTGAGGTTTCCTGGAACATGGAATCCGTCGTAAAGATTGATTAGACCTCTTATTCCTGGAAAATAATACCTTATTGGCTGCTCGTATGTTACGTTTGAATCGTATATTACTTTTATGAAACCGCCTGCTACATGGAGGCTCTCACCTTCTACTTGGATCGTATTTGCTCCGGATGTAAAATCGGATATACTTAGATTGTAGCTTACTGGAGTAAAGTCATCTATTGATCCTGTGAATGTTCCCACCGAATTATTGTTTACTAATACTTCGAAGTCGTTATTTATTACGAGCTCTATTGTCGCTGATTTTATTGCCCCATTGTATTCTATTATATTTGTTATATTTCCCTCTCCAACATATCCTCCAAAATACCGATATTCTGTTCTTGATGATGCGGATAAAAATGCTCGAGTTGAAAATCCTGTGACGCTCCCATTTCCTCCAATTCCGCTTATGATTTGCCTGTCAGTGAAAATATTTTCAGCTGTTTCAAATGCGCTTAAATTTCTAGATGCCAATAATGTGCTTCCGTACCATATTCCTACGTTTTCGGAGGAGGAGATGGCTGAGAGTGTTTCCTCCGCTAGGCCTTTTGCCAGCGTTATGTTTGTCACGTAGAACTCTCCTATTTGCTCTAGAATGGATTTTGAGGTGTCTGTTATTTTTCCTTCTGAGATTAGCTGTTGCGTGTAGCTGTTGTCGAACTCTCCAATAGACAAAGAGTTTAGGGATTCTAAGATGTCGGATGTTATTAGGGACTCTTGCTGGGATTGTTTTAGAACTGGTGAAATTGCGATTATTGTTACGATTATTATTGTTAATGCTACGAGTGCATCTAGGGTGAAGAATTGGGCGCGGCTGCCATAGTCGGTAGTTTTTAGTCGGTAGTTTTTAGTCTTTTGTGAATTTTTTATTCTTGCCATAGATATAGGTAAAGGGGAGTTGTTTTATTTTGGTAAACTATGAATCTGGTTATTCTTACGAGGTCTCTTGCGTTGACATTTTGCCTAGTTGTTCCTGGTTTTCCTATTCCTTCTATTGAAGTTGAACTAATAGTCATATTTTGATCTAGAAAAAAATAGTAATCGTATTGTGTATTTAGGAGATTTTTTGTTTTTGTGTAATTGTTTTGGATATATATCATGCTGTAAATATTTTCTAGCTTTGTTTGATTAATTTTATTATCTGTTGTTAGTCCTAAAACTTCGACATTATTTGTGCTCCAATCTTCCGGATATCCTTTTGAAAGTAAACTATCTGCTACTATCTTTGCATCATAGGATAATATTTCCAAATTTTCTTTGGCTTGAGATGGTTGATTTAGGGAGTAAATAAAAAAAACCATAATGCCTACTAAAAATAACGCTAGTCCGGCCATTAAATCTAAGCTCCAAATTTGACCTCTTGTTTTCATTGGTTAAGATAGATTTGTCCATTTATTTTTTTTATGTTGTTTTGGGTTTTGTTGATATTGCCTATTGTTTCTGCTATTGGAAGGGTTAGGGAATGTTTGTTGTTTGTTGTTTTTACGTAGATTACCCCAAGGTCTATTATGGCTTCGTATTCTTGGTTTCCCGAAGTTTGTGGTATTTCGAACTGCCTTGAATACCCATCACTTGATTTGGAAGCGAGATTTATTTCGTTTTGAATTGTTAGAGCTATTTCTTTTAGTTGGATATTTTGATGCTGATAAGTTTTTGCCTGATTGCTGCCTTGAATAGCTAAGAGGAGTAGGGACGTGAAAAATATTACCGCTCCTACTATGACCATGAATTCTATTGCCACTTGAGCTCGCTTTGTGCGGATGGCAGATGTTGGGTGGCGGAAAATAAATAGGTGTTTCATATTAGTTTTGAGAAATTATTGCATGGGTTTGGTTTGCAACAACTACTATATTTTTTATTCCTGATGTTGTGGTTAGCTGTGAAGATAGATCTTCTTGGATTGGTACATCGCTTGGAAATGCTGCTTTATTTTGTCCTGATGCTAGACTATAGGTTATTACGATTGTGTTGTTTATTATTTCTATATCTTGAACATTTTCTGGTAGGTGTGCGGATATTGTTGACTTTGATGGTTCTCCTGAGTAGAAAACGGCCTCTGAAGTTGATATTATTTTTATTGCGAAATTATTGACTTGGCTTGATTTTATTCTGTCGTTGATTGTGTTGGAATAAAAATATCCTATTCCTAAAATTCCCACTATAACAAAGGTTAGGAAGCCCATTAATATTAAGAGTTCCATGGAAGATTGGGCTTTGCATTTTTTATGTAATGTTGTTAATTGTGCAACTAATGTTATTGTTTTTTTTACTACCATCTCTTTTGTGTTTGATGGGGATTTATGTTAATAAAGTTGTTGAAAGTTTGTGAATATTCTTTAAACAATATCTTTATAAGATTTAGAACACAGTTAAAGTTAGGATGGTGATAAGGAAGATTGGTGTCATTTTTTTGGCCTTTTTAGTTGGGCTTTTTTTGGTTACAATGAGTTGGCCATACTTATCTTATCAGGCTGGTGATAATGATGTTTCTATAACTGGGAACTCAATAAGGGAAGCTGTTGATATTTTTTATGAAACCAGTTCCCTTAATCAAAGGATTTTTATTTTGTCTCAAATATTTTTGTTAATAATTATTGTTATTGCGGCCTTTATTGTTGTTAGAAAATTTAAAACAAAAGAGAAATTGGTTAAAACGGATTATGTTGTGAAAAATGAAGAAAGAAGATCTCGAACTGATCTTGATGTTTTGTATGAAATGTTGAAAAGAAAAAAGGAAATTGATTTGGAAGATGTTGAGGGGGCGTTTAAGGTTGCTCCGGATATTGCACTTGGATGGGCAAAAGTTTTGGAAAATGGGGATCTTGCTGAGGTTGATTATCCGAGATTTGGCAAGCCTGTTTTGAGGTTGGTTATTGAAGAAGAAAAGGTTATTCATAAAACTGTGAATTCGAAAATGAAGGTCATAAAAAATGTCGCTAAGAAGAAGAAAACTCCTCGCAAGATGCTTGTTAAGAAAACCACTAAAGCTGTGAAGAAAAAGAAAAATGCAAAAATTATGAAAAAGAAAAAGTCAGGTAGCCCTAAGAAAAAAACTGTGAAAAAAAATAATGGGAGAAAGAAAAAATAATAATTAACAATGAAAAAGAAAAAGAAAAATACTATGAATGACAATATCGAAGCTATAAAAAATGCTGTTGCAGGAAAGGAAGATGGGCTGAAAAAAGATGTTCCCATGAAGGCTATAAAAAGAAAAAACAAAACAGAGCAAAAACCTGAAAATACGGGATTTGTGTCTCATAAGACTACTAAAAAAAAGGGTGTGAACGAAACTCTCGAAAGCTATAAAATAAAATCTGAAGGGAATATGGATGTTTCGGTTCGTATAATGAAGAAGGGTATTATGACTATTTATAATTTGGAAATTCCTGAGATCGATGCTGCGACTAGTGTTTTGCTTGAGGATGTTAGGAATGAGTTAATTAGTTTGACTACTGTTGGAATGAGAGAAATTGTTGATCCTGATGCTGTTCAGGGAATTAGAAAGAAGTTTTCCGCTGATGCTGGGGCTGTGTTTGAGAGAAAAATTCCTACGATTGGTCAAGATACAAAACAGGTTTTGGTGAATAAGTTGATGCAGGATATGTTGGGTTTGGGTGAAATTGAATTTTTGGTTAATGATTCGAACTTGGAGGAAATTGTTATACCCTCTGCGAAAGAGCCACTTAGAGTTTATCATAAAAGGTACGGGTGGCTGCAAACTAGTTTTAGTATTAAGCGAGAGGATGAGATTATTAATTATTCTAATATTGTTGCGCGGCGTGTTGGTCGGCAGATTACGGTTCTTAGTCCTTTGCTTGATGCGCACTTGGTTTCTGGAGACAGGGTTAATGCTGTACTTTATCCTATTAGCACTAAGGGTAATACTATTACCATTAGGCGGTTTGCACGTGACCCTTATACTATTATTGATTTAATTGGGAATAAGACTATGGATTTGGATGTTACGGCGCTATTGTGGCTTGCTGTTGAATATGAAATGAATGTTATTTTTTCTGGAGGTACTGCTTCTGGAAAGACTGTTATTTTAAATGCGTGCATGCCTTTTATTCCGCCTAATCATAGAATTTTAACCGTTGAGGATACCCGAGAGCTGATGCTGCCTGATTTTTTATATTGGACTCCGCTTGTGACTCGAAGTGCTAATCCTGAAGGAAAAGGTGCTGTTACAATGCTTGATTTACTTGTCAACTCTCTTCGAATGAGGCCTGATAGGATCGTTTTGGGTGAGATGCGTCGAAAGGAAGAGGCTATGGTTATGTTTGAGGCTATGCATACCGGTCATTCTGTTTATGCTACAATGCACGCTAACAGTGCGGCTGAAACTGTGAACCGTTTGATTAATCCGCCATTGAGTGTTCCTGCGAATTTGTTGGATGCTGTGAATTTGAATGTTGTGATGTTTAGGGATCGGCGGCGTGGGATAAGGCGTGTTTTGCAGGTTGGTGAATTTGAGGCAAAGGGCGATAGGGCTGATGCTAATATTATTTATAGATGGGTTCCAGAGGGAGACCATATAATTAGACATGGAGAGAGCTCTAAGTTTTTTGAAGATATTTCTAGGAATACTGGAATGACCCAAGAGGAAGTGGATAAGAATCTTGAAAATAAAAAGAAAATTTTAAGCTGGCTGCTGAAGAATAAGATTAGGAGTTTGCCTGAAATTGGAAATATTATGAATCATTATTATTCTGACAAGGATACTCTCATGAAAGAGATCAAGGCTAATAATGTAAAAATGTTTGCAAAACCTGGGAAGGCTACAAGGGCATAATGGTTGTATTTAGGATTCCTCTCGCCGATTCAAATATCGAGAAATTGAAATCTAGGTCGAAATTTTTTGCTTCCAGATTTCACCATAAACGAAAGTCTGCGCTGAGAGAATATTTTGAAGAAATTGATATTAAGTTATCTAGAGAAGAATATTTGGGAATTATATTAAGGTCTTTTGTTAATGCGTTTCTTATTCTTCTTATAGTATTTTCTGCGGGACTCATGGTAGCTGGAATTTCTAATTTTTGGATTTATGCTATGGGACTCTCCTTTCTTTTTTCTATATCTATTGCATTTAGTCAGCTTGCTTATCCTAAGGTTTTTATCTCTAGGAAAGAAAAAGATGTGGAAAAGAATTTGATTTTTGCATTAGAGGATATTTTGATTCAATTGAATTCCGGAATTCCTCTTTTTGATATTCTTACTAATATTTCTATGTCGAATTATGGGGAACTAAGTAATGAATTTAGGAAGGCTGTTAAGAGGATTGGTGCTGGAGAACCTGAGGCTGAAGTTTTGGCGGATATAAGTGCAAAAAGTCATTCTGCTTTTTTGAAGAGGACTCTTTGGCAAATTAGCAATGGGCTTAATGCTGGAAGTGACATGTCTTCAATAATTAAAGATAGTATTAAGACGCTAAATGAAGAGCAGATGATTCAGATTCAAAACTATGGAAATAAGTTAAATCCTTTGATTATGATGTATATGCTTGTTTCTGTTATTGTTCCGGCTTTGTCGGTTAGTTTTATGACTGTGGTTGCTTCTATGATTGGGTTGGAGAAAAATTTAACTATGGGTATGTTCTTGGGGCTTTTTGTTATGGTCTTGTTTTTTCAGATAATGTTTTTGGGGATGATTAAATCTAAGAGGCCGAGTTTGTTATGATATTTTGTGATAATGGTAAGAGGTGGATGCTGTGAAAGGGAAGGTTTCTAGGACGGAGGTTTTGAGGAACAGAAAAAGAATTCTTATTTCTGGCATCATGTCTATTGCGGCTTCGTTTGTTTCTTACTTAATTTATGGGAATGTTATTTCTGGGATTGTTGGTTTTGCAATTGGATTTGCTATCACTTTTTCTACTATAAAATTTATAGAAAGTCTGAAAAGAGCCGCTCGAATAAAAAAGATTGAAGGTGTTTTTCCGGATTTTTTAAGCTTGGTTGCTAGTAATCTGCGGGCTGGAATGACTGTGGATCGTGCTATGCTTTTGAGTTCTCGTCCTGAATTTGATCCTCTTGATAAGGAAATTATGCAAGTTGGAAAGGATATTTCTACGGGAAAGCCTGTCAGATTTGCGCTTAGTGCCATGTCCAAAAGGATTGGTTCTGAAAAAATAGATAAAACGCTTTCTATTATTTTGTCTGGTATTCGGGCCGGTGGGGACTTGGCAATTTTGCTGGAAGAAACTTCGAGAAACATGAGACAGAGAGGGTTTATTGAGAAGAAAGCGGCTTCGCAAGTTTTGATGTATGTTATTTTTATTTTTCTTGCTGTTTCTGTTTTTGCGCCTGGGCTGTTTTCTCTTTCGGGTATTTTGGTTGAAACTATGACGGAACTTATGGGTGGCGTTAGTGTGGACTCTATGCCTCAGAATACTCCCATATCTTTTTCGTCAATAAGTATTTCCACTACTTTTATTTTCTATTTTTCCCTATGTTTTATTATTGTTATGGATGTAATGGCAGCTCTTGTTTTAGGATTAGTTGGAAAGGGAGATGAAAAAGAAGGATTGAGATATTTGCCGGTTATGATGATTTTGAGTCTTGGCATATTTTTTGGGGTGGGAAAAATTTTGAGTGGCATCATGAGCGGATTGGCTTAATTTTTTGCGTGTGGAAATGTTTTTATAGATGATTTGACCTTTTGAAGTATGATTAAGAAGAAGGTGGCGGCTAAAAAGGTGACTAAGAAGATCAAGAAGGTGGTTAAGAAGAAGGTGGTTAAGCGGGCTAAGAAAACTTCCGTTGGATTTTATGGCGCGTCTCAATGTTCAAAAAAAAGGAAATCTAGGAATTCTATTGAAAGGGTTCCTACTGGAATTGTAAACTTGGATCGTATAATTGAGGGTGGGCTTGAAAAGAATTCTACAAACCTACTTGTTGGCGGAAGCGGTAATGGAAAATCCATTTTTGCTACGCAATTTTTAATTGAGGGTCTCAGAAAAAAAGAGGCGGTTTTGTATGTTTCTTTTGAGGAGAAAAAAACGGAGTTTTATCTTAACATGCTGGAGCTTGGCTGGGATTTGGAGAAGGCTGAAAAAGATGGAAAATTTTTCTTTTTATCTTATACTCCGGAGAAAATTAGGACAATGCTTGAAGAGGGTGGTGGAGATATTGAAACAATTGTTTTGACTAAGAAAATAAAAAGGATTGCTATTGATAGCATTACGGCTTTTGTTATGTTGTTTGATCGGGATGTTGAAATGAGGGAAAAGACTCTTGCATTGTTTTCCTTGCTTCGTAGTTGGACTTGCACTTCGCTTTTGATTTATGAGAGGGATCCGTTGATTGATAAAAGAGAAAGCTCTAGGATTTTGGAGTTTGAAGCCGACTCATTGATCTTACTTTATTTTACAAGGATCAACAAGGAAAGGGAAAGGTTTTTGGAAGTTTACAAGATGAGGGGTACGGATCATTCTACTAATATTTTTCCGTATCGTATCTGCAGAGGAGCCGGAGTTGATGTTTCTCGAAAACCCTATCCTGGAAGTTTGCATAAATTTCAGATAAAATAAAACGGAGTTTTATTTCGTAATTATTAATTCTTAATAATTAGCTTTGAATTTTTTTGTCTCTCGACATTTGATAAAAAAATAAAAAAATGATAAAAAAATAAAAATAACCTTATGCTACAGGTGCTGAAACTGATCCTGTAGATGTTAGTGGTAGTGCGCTTCCTGGCCTTAGATATGTTACTACAACATCTCCTGAAAACGTGTTTCCAGAAGTTGCACCAGTGCATGGTACTGTAACTATCTGTGGACCTGATACTGCTCCATCAAAATCAGTGGTGTCTTGAGTGCATCCGTTCCCAGTAATATTAACGGTTACAGAACTCAATGTCTCTCCACCTTTATTATCTATTTCTAGACTCACTGTTCCTGCTACTGCACTTGCTGCAACACCATAGAACGGTGCGTTCACAAATATAGATGTGCTTCCTCCCTGATTAAAGTAGAAGTATGAACCTAAAGCTCCGATAACTATAATTGCGGAAAGAATTGCCCATCCGTAAGTCATCAAGAATTCCAAAGCTGCCTGTCCTCTTTTTTTATACATTTTTTACCTCCTTCTCCCTTAGTTGTTTTATTGTCGGTAATTTAATATATAAATGTTTTTATTGTCGATAATTTTGTCGAGGGGAATGCGATACAGAAAACTTATAAAGAGTGTATGGTTATTTTTTTTATGGCTGATAATAATATGGCAATGCCTGCTGGTTTTGGTGGGTTGACTAGATATAACGAAGAGTATAATTCTAAATTTAAGTTTGGGCCTGGTGTTGTTGTCGGCATGATTGTTGTAACGATTGTGTTTGTATTGGGCTTGAGATCTTTTTACGGAGCCTAAGAGATGCTTGGTGGTGTTAATCCTGCGCAGATGAAAGGAATGATGAAGAAGATGGGAATTTCGCAAGTTGAACTTCCTGTTCGTCGTGTTGTTTTTGAAATGGCTGATGGAAATTTGGTTATTGAGAATCCTAATGTTATGAGAATTAAGATGCAGGGTCAGGAAAGTTTTCAGGTTACTGGGGATGCTGTTGAAGAGAGTTTGGAAAAGTTTTCTGATGGGGATGTAGAGATGGTTGTTTCGCAGACTAAAAAGAGTGAGGCGGAAGCTCGTGAGGCTTTGGAGAAGAGTGATGGGGATATTGCTGAGGCCATAATGGAACTCAAGTAATTCTAATTTTAGCAACAATTTCTTAGCAAAATAAATATTCATGTATATATGTACACTTCTTGTTTTTGCGCTGCGAACTTATCAGTTAAAAATTAAAATTATTAATCACGATAATTAATATAAAGAGTTTTTGGGGTTTTGTTGGATGGATTATAGAACTGATTTTTATGGGGCACGTTGGCATTTGGATGCGGCCAAGAGGATGCTTGTGGTTTATGATGAGTATAGCGAGAAGAGGGTTTTGATTGGAGTAATTAGGGAGGCCGCTAAGTGTGTTGCTAAATTGGTTCGGGCTTTTTTGATTATGGATAAGACTCGTGGGGATTTGGATACTTTTGTTAATGAGGTTGGTCCGAGGTATCTTGATAGTGCTGCTATTGAAAATTTGGTTTTGGTTTTGAATATTGAGAGGGAACACAAGGCTTCTAGAGTTGAGCTTGCTAGGCGAGATAAGATTTTGTTGGAAGTGGAAGGGAAGTGGAAAGTTTTGGAAGTTTCTAGATTAAGAGAGCTTATTGGCATTGTTGACGAAATTGTTAGCAACTTTCCGACAGATATAAAAAGGTAATTTTGCTGCTTATTGTTGCGTTGGGAGGGCAAAATTATGGATGAAGAAATTATAAAGGAAAAAACTAGTGCGGACCATTTGATGTACGTTAGCTTAAAGTACACTAAGACTTGTGATGTAATTTTGAACTTGTTGGCTAGATGGAAAAGTTTGATTGAGATTTCTTTTGATGCGATTTTGGAAAAAAGAGTTGCGGATGGCAAGATTCCTAATATGCCTGCTACTCCAAAGCAAAGAATTGAATTTATGAAGAAATATTTTGCTAAGGATGAGGCTATTCAGAAAATTATTCCGCTTTATATCCTCTTTAAGCGTATACCGGATTTGAAAAAAGTAAGGAGTGGTGAATTTAGAAAAAATGTGAATTTGAAGATTACTGTTACGCCTACTAGAAATATTGATATTAACATGGAAATGCTTGGCACATATTATGATGCAGTTGAGGCGTTTATGGGAAGAGTAAAGGAAATTACTGCCTGATAATCTTTTGATTTCTATTATTTTTTAAAGAAGTTTCTAACAAAACTTATAAAGCGATTTTTTCTGGTAAAGGGACTATGGCTAGAATAATTGTTATAAACTCTGGGAAGGGTGGTGTTGGCAAGACCACTACTGCTATTAATTTGGGTGCTAGTTTGAATAAATTAAACAAGGAAGTTGTTATTGTGGACGCTAATTTGAATACTCCGAATATTGGCTTGCAACTTGGTGCTCCTATTGTTCCGATTACATTGAATCATGTTTTGAAAGGGAAAGCTTCTATTGAGGACGCTGTTTATGAACATCATTCTGGGACTAAGATTGTTCCTTCGAGTTTGTCTATCAAGGAGTTGACTAAGTTTAATGTTAAGAAGTTCCCTGAGATTACGCAGAAGCTTGGAGAGATTTGTGATTATGTTATAGTAGATAGTGCTGCTGGTTTTAGTGAGGAAGTTATAGCTGTCTTGGATGCTGCTGATGAAATTATTATTGTTACTAATCCTGAAATGCCTGCGGTGACTGATGCTTTGAAGGCTGTTAAGGTTGCTAGGGAAATGGGTAAGGAGATTAACGGGATTGTTGTTACTCGTCATGCTAATGCTAAGTATGAGATGCCGCTTAGTTCGATTAAGTCTATGCTTGAGGCGCAGATTATTGGAGTTATTCCTGAAGATAGGGCTGTTAAGGAGGCTTTGAATTTGAGGGATGCTGTTTGTCATACTCATCCTAGGAGTAAGGTTGCTAAGAAGTATTTGGAGATTGCTCGGAAGGTTAATGGTGAGTTGATTGAGGAGAGGATTGGGTTTTGGAATAGAGTTTTGGGGCGGTAATTTTGATTTTACCTGACAGTTTCTTGGGGCTATGTTTTGACCTGGGAAAATCAGAGAGATTGTTTTTTGTTTTCCCAAAAATTTCCATGTTTATCTAGCTCATTAAATCTCAACAAATGCAATATTGATTTTGATTGCTGATAAGTTAATTTTCTATGGTCTCTTATTCCTAGGGAGCTGGGCGATTTTCCCACCTCAGTTTCAAACATAGTACCTGCTAGCCTTATTCCCGCAACATATTCAGGATACCCGTCAGGAAGATACTTTGAACCATTTACCTCAAAATCATAGGCCCTAGTCATAACTTTTTTTACTAAAGCCACTGAACTCATTAAATTTTTAGGATCTATTGGCTCTTTTTGGTGCAAAGAATTTAAATTAAAATACGCCCAACCATATGCCTCAAGCTGATGGGTCATGGGCTCTTTTGAAATAACAATTGGAAATGGATTTTGAAGAATTTTTTCTAAGAGATGATATTCTTTCTTGCGATTCTTTCTTTTGCCTAGTCTCTTGTTTCGTATTTCGAATTCTTTAGTAATATCCATGTTTTTGGTAAATTTCGCGATTATCTCTAGCTAATTAAAATTATTATCCTACTATGCTTCCTGGGGCTATGTCTTGATCTGGAGAGATTAGAGAAACTGTTTTTTTGGCCCTCGGCGGGCATGACTCTGGTGAGCCCTCTTTGGTTGAAGCTGCTAGAATTAATAATTTATCACCTAATATTCCTACTGTTATTTTTTCTCCTTTCTCCTTTTTTATTGGAATAGATGTCGACAACTTTTTGTCTCCGCAATCTATTTGTGTCTTATTGTTTTCCACTGAAAGTATTTCTCCTATTCTCAGGTCTAGTTTTGCGAAGTCTTCAAATTCTATCATTTTTTGTAAGTTGCCCTGACGAAATTTCTTATTTCTGAGGCTACGGTGTTTAGTATATCATCAAATTTTATTATTGATATTGGGTTAATGTCGATCTTCTCGTTTATTAAGTTTTCTTTTGGAGTGATGCCTCTTGAAAGTAAGATTGTTTTTAACTTGGAGTTTAGGTCATATTTTTTAAGTTCTCTTGATTCTTTGCAGGTGATTATGCCTAGTTGTAGTTCTGATAATTTTAAAGCCGATATAAATGAGTCTATGTCTGTTGAATCTATTATTTTGTGTTTTATCTGGAGGCCTGCGCTTATTTCTCCTATTAGATTTGTTTTTATTTTTATAATTCCGTCTAATCCTGAATCTCTTGTCTTTTTTGTTTTTATTAGTGGAACATTAATGTATTCTAAAAAGTCATAGATAATTTCTTCGAAAGTGAAATGCTGACTTGCTTTGTTGAAGTTTAATTCTTTGGTTATTTTCTTTTCTACTTCTTCTTTTATTCTGCTTTTGTCAAATATTATTTCTTCATTTAGAAATATCTCACCTTCTATTTTTGAGAAAATATTAGCCATTTAGAAAATCTATTTTACTTCCTGGAATTACTTCCTCGTTTGGAGAGATTAGGGAAACTGTTTTTTTGGCCCTCGGCGGGCATGACTCTGGTGAGCCCTCTTTGGTTGAAGCTGCAAGAAGCATTCCTTGGGACTGAATTCCCCGAAGTTTTCTTGGGGCTAGATTTGCTATGATTATTACTTTTTTGTTTTTTAGGTCTTCGCTTGAGTAGAATTCTTTTATTCCGGCTGCGATTGTTCTTTGCCCTAGCTCTCCGCAGTTTAGGGTTAGTTTATAGAGCTTGTCGGCTTTTGGGATTTCTTCTACGTTTGTGATTTGAGCTACTCGGAGGTCTATTTTTGTGAAGTCTTCGAATTTTATTTCTGCTATGTTTTCCATTGTTTTGTTTAAGATTTCTTGCTTATTAGGTTTTGGATTTTTAATGCCAAAAAGGTTTTTTAGATCGGTTGGCTCGGCAGTTATCTTAGAATATTTCTTGATTTTATCGTCCGTTAGCTTTTCAAATAATATTTCTTCTGTTGCAAATTCGTGATTATCTTTGAAATCGATGTTGCTTTCCCATATTCCATCTTTATTTGGAGATTCTTCCAAATTTAGTTGCTTCCAAATTTTTTCGGAGGTGTCAGGGATAAATGGTGCGGACACTATTGCTAGTGTTTTTAATATTTCTGCTCCGGTATACATAATTACATTCGCTCTGTCATCTTTTAAACCTATGAATGTCCATGGCTCCATATCATTAATATATTTATTACCAATTGATGAAAGCTCTAATATCTTTGAATATGCTTTTCTTATTTTTGCCTTTTCTATCAAATCCCCTATCTCCTCCTTGCATTTACATGTCTGTTTTAGAATTTCCTTATCCTCATTAGAAAAATCGGACTCTTTAGGTTTTTGCAGCTTTCCTTTTAGCTTTGCGTTAGTAAATTTTATTATACGATTAACATAATTTCCGAAGTTTCCGATTAAATCTGAATTTGTTCTTTCTTGAAACTCTTTCCATTTGAATTCGGTATCGTTTGACTCTGGTATTAATTGTGTTATGTAGGACCTCCAAACATCTACTGGCACTCCTAGCGCTGGGAGCTTTTCGCAGAAGACCCCTATCTTTTTACTCTTAGAAAATTTCTTTCCTTCAAAATTTAAATATTGTAATCCTACAACATTTTCCGGCAAATTGATATTTTTATGTGCCATCATCATTGCAGGCCAAAAAAGAGTATGAAATGGGATATTGTCTTTTCCCACAAAGTTATATATCTTTGAAGAATCATTGCACCAAAAATCTTTCCAATTTGGAGCTACTTCTTTTGTCGAAGAAATATATCCTATTGGCGCATCAAACCAAACATAAAAGACCTTATCTTCAAATCCTTTTCTTGGAATCTTTATTCCGTGCTCTATGTCTCTACTTATGCAACGAGGCTTTAGTCCTTGCTTTATCCATCCGTGAGCAAGATTGGAAACTTGCTTTCTCCATACCTTTTCTTTTGAATTTATCCAGCCTGAAAGCTCTGAAGAATATTCATCCAGATTAAAAAACAAGTGATCCACTTCCCTTGACTCCACTGGGCTCCCCGTAGATTTTGATTTAACATTTTTTAGATCACTTGGACCGAGCATTGAAGAACATTTTTCACATTGATCTCCGTCTGCCTCCTTGTATCCACATGATATACATTCTCCAACTACATACCTATCTGGTAAAAATTTTTCTTCTTCTGGAGAATAATATACTGACATTTTTCCTTCGCTTATTGCATTGACTTTCTCTAGAACATGAAAAAAATCTTTTACCGTTTCTGCATGAAGATTACTTGTTGTTCTTGTGAAATTATCATAGGAGATATTAAACCAATTATATACTTTTACATGTTCATTGTAAACTGTCTCTAGGAATTTTGGCAAGGGTACTCCTATTTTTTCGGCTACTATTGTGCAAGGTGTTCCATTTTCGTCTGAGCCTCCTACAAATAAAGTTTCATAGCCTTTTGATCTGCAATATCTTGCGAAAATATCTGCTGGTAAATGTGATCCTGCCAGATGTCCTAAGTGGGGAACATTGTTTACGTATGGCAATGCTGCTGTTATTAGGCGTTTTTCTTTTTTGGGGATAGGGGTTTTTTCTGTCATGGCTTGGTAAGATTCGGTTGATATAAAAATTTAACTAGTGACTCGATTTGCTTATGTAATGAGATATTATGGTAATACTCAGATTTAGCGAAGGGCTGTTTGTTTTCGGGAGGATGTTTGTGGGTTGCGTAAAGGGTACAATTGGATGGTTGAGAATTAGGCTCGGAGTAGTGATGTGATTTGTATTTCTGTTCAAATGGCTTTCAATATGTTGGATGAAGAAAATATTCTGGATGCTTTGCGTATAGCTCGAGATAAAATGTTTAGACTTAGTAGTCTTGTGGCTACGTGTTTTGAGATTGGGGAGCTGAATGCTTAGGCTGCTGATAAGATGCATAAGGATTTTGTCCTCTGCGGATATGACTTTGGTGAGCCTCGGGAGATGATTGGAATGGTGGATTGTTTGATTTCGAAGATTTTAGATGGGTTTTGGCTTGAGGGGGATTGTTTTTATTTTTTTCTATTATTAACAACATTAGTTGCAGTAACATTTATATAATTATTATTCTGTGCATGTGTATGGTAAAAAAAGGACAGGTGACGATTTTTATTATTTTTTCTGTGATTCTTATTGCTAGTCTTTCTCTTATTTTTTTTATGAAGGATGATGGCACTGAGCAACATGATGATGAGCTTGATACTGATGACGTAAAGAGAGTTCGAGATTTTGTTGAGGGATGTATTTCGGAAGAATTAGAAAATGGAATGAATGATATTTATTATAAGAATATTGATGAGTTGGAAGCTTTTTTGGATTATAATGTTGAGGAATGTATTGATGATTTTTCTTCTTTTGGAGATTTGGAAGTTATTGCTGGAGATTTGGTTTTTGATGTGGAGCTGATTAATGAGGATCAACAACTTAACATAAATCTTGATTATCCTTTGGAGATTGTTTCTACTGATAAAAATAATAAGATTGATTCTTTTTTTATGAAACACCCTTTAACATCTAAGGTAATTTTGGATATTTCTTCTGGAAAAACGATTCAGGATCAGCTTTTGGTTTCACCTGATAATAAGTTTCAGTTGCAAATTAAAAAAGGAACTGTTGCTTTGACTCAGAATGGAAAAAATATTGATGAAATAGAACTTGAAATGGTTAGCAAGGAAACTTTCAAATCTCCATATAATCATATTGTAGGAAAGATTACTTACAAAATGGGACCTGCTGGAGCTACATTTAGTCCGCCATTGGAATTGAAATATGTGTATGAGGATAGTGATTTGCATGGATATGTGGATGAAGGCAATATGAAATTTAGTTTTTATGAGGAGGAGCCTAAGGATGGAGTTTATTGGAAGAATTATGGAGGGGGCAGAGTGGATTCTCAGAACAACGTAATATATGCAGATATTGATCACTTTACGGTTACTGCTCCAACTGAAGAAGATGATAATGTGGAAGAGACAGTTCTTGATTCGGATAATCCAACTGCTACTTGCGGAGAGGGAGAGCCAAACCTTGTGACGCCAACAAGTTGGTGTAATATGGATTGTAATGCTGGAGTTGAGTGCGCGGAGGGTCTTATTAATTGTGATTGCTATGGGCACTGTGGTGGGACTGGTGGACCTGGGGACTGCTCTACTGGAGGAGATTATCTTTGTGAGGAAGTAATTGATGGTGAAAATACTGATGGGTTCTTTTCTCTTCTATCATTTAAAGAAGAGTTATATGCTGGTGCATTTGGATATGGTCATGAGGGAGAAAGCATGCTTTTTAATTTGGAAGGAGGAAGAGTTTCTCCTGGGATTACGGGAATTGCGGAGAGTATTTGTGTAATGAGAGAATTTAATGATGCTATGTATGCTAACACAGAAAGTGATGGTAAAATATACAAATCAAATGACGGGGAAAATTGGGAAATGGTATATGATGCTGGTGGAAGTTTGAATGTTGGGTGTGGTTTGACTGTGAAAGATGATTATATTTATGCTTCAGAATCTCATTGGGATGCTAGAAAAAGTATAATTGTTAGGTCTGGCAATGGGAAGGATTGGGAGCAGGTAAATTCTAATGATTTATATTTGAGGGAATTAGTTACGCATGAGGATAAGATTTATGGATTTGGCGTGGATTCTAGTGACAGCGGGAAGGTTTTGACTTCAACAGATGGTGTTAAGTGGGAAACTGGTCCTGTGGATGCTAGATTTTTTAGAGGGAATGTGAATGACGGGACTTTGTGGATTGGCTCTGCTGCACTATATAGCGATTCTGGTAAGTCTGGAATTTGGAGGCAGGAAGCAGGGGATTTTGAAGAAGTGCATGAAGATGATTCTGAGAAAGATAATCATATAACTTATATTAAAAGCTGGAAGGGTAATTTGTTTGCTGGATCCACTCAAGGGTGGAAGGAAGCTGATGGTCCAACAGACCTATTGATTTCTGAAAATGAAGGGGAAACTTGGGGAACTGCTTGTTCTATTCCTGATGCGGCTATTTGGGATTTAGAGGTTCATGACGATATTTTGTATGTTGCTGGCTGGGATTTTAAGAATGGCGGGAAAGTGTATGAGGTTTCGGTGAATAATGTTTCTTATGAGTCTTTTGAGGGCGGGGAAGATGGGGAGGATAATAATGACGGGGAAACCAGCGGAAGGTTTCATCATACTCAGACCAATGGCCCAGATGGTGGACAGAGCTTGGTTTTATGCGAAGGGCAAGGAGGGTTTGATAAATGTTCTGCTGGAAATCTCAATCTTCCGTACCATGGAAAAGATGAAGGTCGTTTGACCTATTGGAATATGGGGGGATCTTCTCTTCAAGGTATTGTTTGCACAAAAGGTGGCAATACATACAAGTTTCCGGTTAGAAATGGTGCCGTAGTATATGGTAACTGTTAAAGATAATTATACGTAATCTCGTCATATAGTTATGTTTTTATATTCTTTTGTCTAATATAACTTATGAAAAGAGGTGTTGTTAGGGTTGATCATCCTATTGTGCAGAAAAAGATTGATAGGAGTTTGGATTTGAGTATTAGAGAGGGGGCTTTAGCGGCTACTGCTTCTAATTTTAGTTTGTCGTATTTTGGCCCTGCGGCTTTAGCGCTTGGGGCGACTAACATTCAGATGGGTATTTTACATGCTATTATTGCACTGCTTCCAAGCGTTGTTCAATTGAAGGCTGCTGCTTTGATTGGTAAATTTCCCAGAAAGAATATTGTTTTAACTGGAGCTATTGGAAAAATTTTACTTGTGTTGCCATTTATATTGATTGGGTATTTGCATTGGATTGGCGTTTCCTATATGGCGTGGGCTTTTATTGGGTTGGTTGGACTTCATTACGTTTGCACTGCGATTGCTCATCCTGCTTGGTTTTCCTGGATGGGCTCACTTGCTCCGGAAGAAAAAAGGGGGAAATATTTTTCTAAAAGGAATCGTATTGTTGGAGGGTTTGGTGTTGTTACTATGATTGTTGGGGCTTTTATTTTGGATGGGGTTAAGAAGTTTGGTGTTAATGGGGATGTTGCTGGACTTACATTAATTGGATTTGGAACGCTTTTTGTTTTGAGTGGTGTTTCTAGGGTTTGGTCCTGGAAGATATTGAAGGGTGTATATGAGCCTAGGATTAAGATTAGAAAAAAAGACAAGATGTCTCTTCGGCATTTTTTGAAGCATTGCAAAGAGACTCCATTTGGGAAATTTAGTTTATTTGCTGGGGCATTTACTTTTGTTGCTGGGATTTCGGCTCCATACTGGGCTGTTTATATGATTAGGGATTTGGGGATGTCTTATATTTGGTATATGGCGATTACTGTTTCTGTTGTTGTTTTTCAGTTAATTTTTTTACCGCTACTTGGTAAATTTAGCGATAGGTTTGGTAATATTAAATTAATTAGAACTTGCTCTATTCTTATCGGAACTACTCCTTTCCTTTGGATTGCATCTGTTTTAATTGGAAGTGATTTGGGTGTTAAGATTTACTTGTTGATTGTCCCATCTCTTGTTGGAGGTTTTGCCTGGGCTGGTTATAATTTGGCTTTGAATAATTATGTTTATGATGCTATTGGAAATCGACGTAGAGGGTTTGGACTTTCTTATATGAATTTGCTGGTTGGTATTGGTGGGTTTGTTGGGGCTGGAGTTGGGGCTTTGCTTGCTTGGATTAATGTTTCGTTTATGCATCCATTGTTGTTTATTTTTATGGTTTCTGGTATTGGTAGATTTACTGTTGCTATTTATGGTTCTAGGTTTTTGCATGAGGTTCGTAATGTTAAGAAATTTTCTTCGCATTTTTGGATTAGGGAGTTTGCTCCGGCTGAGGGATTAGTGAAGGAGATTCATAACTTAGAGCATTTGGCTGAGAAGGTCGAGCATTATGTTCTGCCTGGAGAGAAGAAGGAATTTGAGAGAGAGGAGAAAGCTAAAGTAGATAGTGTTTGATAACGTTTTTGGTTTCTGGCAAGGGCTTCTCTTTGATCTCCCATTTAGAATGTTTGGGTTATTTGTTTGGGATAAATTTTAGTGTGCAATTTTAAAAATAGAGTTTAAGTTGTGTGAATTTTGTTTGAAGCTGTAGGCTGTTACGCAGAGTACGCAGAGGAATCGCAAAGGTTCGCAGAGGGTTGGGCAGTGTAGTTTCGGGATTATTTTTTAACTTGTTTTGTGGGACTAGTATAATGATGCAGTAGTGTAATGGTATTCCATAATAAACCATGGGCTTCGCCGCATGATTTCCCATAGACACTTGGTGAGAAAGGTAGATTTGTTGGGGCGAGTGCGTCTGTTTGGTATTATATTAATAGGCACGTTAAATAGTTAGATTTAAGTAGTGACAGGGATTTTATCTTAAATGTTTAAGAAAAAGTGTCGAGGCTGTGCTGAAAAAGTTGATAAGAAATTTAGCTATTGTCCTCACTGTGGTGCGTCGCTTAAGGCTGGGGATGAAGATATGGGAATGCTTGGAGATAATGATTCTAGTCAAGTTGTTGAAGATTTGAAGTTGCCATTTGGTGTTGAGAAGATTATGGGCGGACTTGTTAAGCAGTTGGAGAAGCAGCTTGGGAATATGGAGGTCGATGAGAGGACTGGTATGCCTAAGGGGTTTAAAATTCAGATTGGGAAGATGCCAATGAATGGACAGGTTATGCAAAATAGGCCTGCTGCTAAAAAGAAGGTTATTGTTGTTTCCAAGGAGGAGGCTGAGAGAAGAGCTGGGTTAGATAAGGTTGATGCTGCTTCTCGAGTTAAGAGGCTTGGGGATGTTATTATTTATGAAATTGAAGCTCCTGGTGTTGGGAAGGCTGAAGATGTTATTGTGACTGAACTTGAGACTGGGATTGAGATTCGGGCTTTTGCTAAAGATAAGTGTTATGTTAAGGTTATTCCTTTGAAGGTTGAGATTTTGGGGATGAGGATTGATAGGGAAAAGGTTTCGGTTGAGCTTCGGGGATAGTTGCATAGCTTTTAGCGATTAGCCGTTGGCCTTTAGCTTTTGAATTTGCGCTCTTTTTTCGCGTGATTTGGTCTAAGAAATGTATTTAAGTTGTAATTGCTGATTGTTTTTATGGCCGATAATAAAATTCAAGTACTTTATATTAAGGGTGGCATGACTTTCAAGGATCAAGGTGATTACTTGGATTATCTTCAAGGTCGAAGTATTTCTCTTGAGGCGAGGAATAGCTGGGGGGGGGGAATATTTAAAGATAGAGCTTGGGGATGATTTTCATGTCATTAAACCGCGGATGCCGTTACAGGATAATGCTAAGTATAGTGATTGGAAGATTCATTTTGAACGACATTTAGAGTTGATGAATGATGATGTTATTTTGATTGGGAGTTCTTTGGGAGGGATTTTTTTGGCTAAGTATTTATCTGAAAATAGAATCACTAAGAATATTATTTCTGTTTATTTGGTCTGTCCTCCTTTTGATGATGATTTGATTGGAGAGGATTTAGCTGGTGGGTTTGAGCTTGGAGAGGATCTGAATTTGATTATCGAGAATTGTGGAAAAGTTATTTTGATGTTTTCTGCAGACGATGACTGTGTTCCTGTTTCGCATGCTGAGAAGTATCGAGTTAAATTGGATGGGGCTGAGGTTGTCATTTATGATGATAAGAATGGGCATTTTAAGGTGAGTGAATTTCCGGAGATTGTGGATATGATTCGGAAAGATGTTGCATTGAAAAAAAGAAAATAATTGACTCTTGGATCTTATGTATTTTTGAAGTAAATTATATACTAGGGATTTGGGCCGAGTGAAACGATGGTTACACTTCTTGGACCTGGCAGGTTCGATTCTGGCATCTTAGTCGAATAGAAATGAGAATGCCAGGATTTGAACCTGGGACCCCTGCCTTATCAGAGCAGTGCGCTACCTGACTGCGCCACATTCTCGTGTAAATATGGAGCGGGTTTTTGATTTATAAAAGTTTGGAGTAGCCAAATTTGCCGTATAATTATTATTATTTTTGCTTGGTCCCCTAATGGAAGAACGTTGTGCGATGTCAATTTTTGGCAGCCTAAAACTTTAAAAAGGAATTTTTTGATAAGATGTTATGGGATTAATGAAATACTTGCGTGATGCTTGGAAGAAACCTGACGTTTTGACTTTGCGTGCGCGTATGATTGATTGGAGAAAGAGTGGAGCTATTACTAGGGTAGATAAGCCTTTGAGAATGGATAGGGCTCGTAGTCTTGGATATAAGGCCAAGAAGGGAGTTACTGTTGTTAGAATTAAGATTAAGAGGGGTGGACATAAAAGGTCTAGACCTAATAAGGCTAGAAGGACAAAGAGGTTGCATATTAGAAAGAATTTGAGGATGAATTATCAGGAGATTGCTGAGACTAGGGTTGCTAGAAAACATGTTAATTGTGAGGTTTTGGGATCGTATTGGATTGGGAAGGATGGTATGAATTATTTTTACGAAGTTATTTTGGTTGACCGAAGTGAACCTGGAATTAAGGTTGACAAGCAACTAGGTGAATTTATTAAGGCTCCTAAGAAAAGAGCCCTAAGAGGATTAACTTCTAGTGGAAAGAAAGCTCGTGGACAGCAGAGAAATTCTCGAGAAAAGACTCCTAAGGCATTTCCTTCTTTGAGAGCTAATAAGAGACGAGGAAATTAATTTTTGCTTTGCTCTCAAAAGACATTTAAAGACATTGTAATATATATTCGCATGGAAGAAGTTTGGTTATTTGTTATTGGTGCTTTTATTTCATTGTTTACAATTATTAATCCCTTTTCTACCGCTTCGGTTTTTCATACTTTAACAAAGAGGAATAGTGGCAAAAGGAACAAGGTTATTGCGAAGAAAGCTTGTGTCACGGCTGTTGGAATAATGATTTTTTTTATTTTTTTTGGTGAGTATGTTTTACATTTCTTTTCTATTTCCATTGAGGCATTTAAGATTGCTAGTGGGATTTTGATTTTTGCTGTTGGGTATAAGATGATTGATTCTGGAAGCAGGCATTTGGAGTCTGATAAGGAGAAGGCGCATGCGAAGAGTAAGGAGGATATTTCGATTGTGCCGTTGGCGATTCCGATGATGTCGGGGCCTGGGGCGATTGCTACGGGGCTTATTTTGATGGGGTCTGCGCTTGAGATGGGGAGTGTTCTTGCGGTTGGGTCACTTATACTTTCTGTTGTTGTGATTATGATTATTTCTTATTTCTTGTTGATTAATGCGCATGCTTTGGATAGGGTTTTGGGGGAAAATGGTGTTCGGGTTATTGATAAGCTGTTGGGGTTGATTGTTTTGGTTATGGGTGTTCAGTTTGTTGTTAATGGGATTGGCGGGCTTGGTTGGTTTTGAACTAGCCTTTAGTTTTTAGCTATTAGTCATTAGATATTCGGATGGGGACAATGAGGTAATTTTATAAGTAATTACTGATTGATTACTCCATGTTAGGATTTTATTCAGGTATGGATTTGAGTGAGTTTTACAATATTTTATCCGGGAACCTCGTTGATTTTTTTGGATTTTTGTTGATCTTTTTACTCCTTATTGTTTCTGGCAATATTGCCAAATTCCTTAAATGCTCTTCTGGGTTTTTTGAAAAATATCGCAAGCAGTTTTCTGTAGCTGTTTTGTTTTTGATTGTTTTGACTGTGCTTGGATTTGGTTATGTTGAATATACTATTGATAGATTGGACAAGGAAACTACTGTGACTATTGACGAGAAAATTTTGATAATTGAGATTGATGACTACTGGAATATTGATGAGGCTCGTTATTACTTTTCTCCCTATGGTTATACTATGGAGCGATACAGAGAGGTTTCTGACATTATTGATAAATATGGATTTACTGCTTCGCTTGGATTGACGCCTTTTATTTTTGTCGAGGAGATTCAAGAGGATTTTGATTTGGCTGATGATGAGGAGATGGTTGAGTATTTGAAGGAGTTGGATGAGAAGGGGTATGAGTTGGCGATGCACGGGTATAATCACTGTCGGAATGCGGTGTATTGCCCGAAGTATGAAGAGGTTTGGCATAATGTTTTTGTTGGAAAGCAGACCTTGGAGAAGATTTTTGGGAAGAGTTTCGTTTCCTATTTTCCTCCTGGAAATTATTGGACGGATGAACAGTATGATAATGTGAAGAAGGCTGGGTTTAAAATTATTGGGAATACTCATGTGCCGCGGGCTTATTTTGATGACGATGTTATTATTACTCCTCGTAGCTATGATCCCATTTGGCATTATGCTTGGTATCAAAAAGATTTTAGACATACTCCTGCGAACGAATGGATTCAGGCTTTTGATGAGACTAACTTATTTGTTTTGCAGCTTCATGTTAATACTTTTGATAGTCAGGAGAAGTTGGATGACTTGGATAAGTTTCTTAAATATGTTGATGATAATGAATTTAAAGTTATGACATATCGAGAATTTTATGATTATGTCAAGAAAGACGAAAAGTTTAGTGGGGGATTGACTGGGAAGGTTGTTGTTGATTTCGGTGGGTAATTTTATAAAGATAAGTTATTGTTATGTATTATGGTTAAGAAAAAGGTAAAGAGGCTTTATCGTGCTAATGAGAAGGGTTCTATGGTTGGTGGGGTTTGTGCTGGTATTGCTGAATATTTTGATGTTGATCCTACTCTGATTAGGTTGGCATGGGTTGTTATGACTGCGCTTAGTGTTGGAACTGGTTTTGTTGCGTATTTGATTATGTGGATTGTTATGCCAAGAAGAAATTAAAATTTCTTCAGATATTAGAGCTTAGAATTTTTGTGCTCTTTGTTCGCGCTTGATGGATTTGTAAATTATTGAGTTTTTAACTAGAGTATACAAATATTTTTAAGTTATGTAATCTTTGTAGAAAAATGGGAAATAGATTGGAGAACTCTTTTTCTGAGGGAGAGAGATGTGTTGCGTTATTTAAGGTTGCAAATAAGGGGAAAAATGTTTTGCCAAAACCCGATGTTCAAATGTATCTTTCTTGGATTTTGGGAATATCTGACGATGCGAATCTCCAGAAGACTATGTCTGCGCACGTGGTGGACTCATCAGAACAATTGCATGATATTATTGATAGTCATAGTGCATTGAGTTGTCCTTCTAATGCTATTCCGTATTTGACTGCGAAAACATCTGGGGCATTCCATACAAGCTGGAATTCTCTTGATCCTTCGGGTGGAAATATTGAACTGGCTTCGGAATGCTATAGTATTGCTATTTTTTATGCTACAAGAATGGGTAAGCGTGATGAATGCTCTGTCTTTAGCTCTATGGCATTGCACTTGGATGAGTATACTGATTTACTAAGGGTATATAGGAATGAGGCCGCTGGAGATTCTGGAATCACTTTGACTGACCGGGATTTTTTAGATTTCAAAGAACATTTTGAAGATAGTCAAAAAAAGATTGTGGTTCCGGCTGTAAAAATCGACAGGTCTGATAAAAAAATATTGCTATAGGTTGTGGCCCGCAAGAACATCTGATATTCTTATTAGTTTTCTTTAGTTGGTGATGACTTGGTTATTTTTGGCTGAATGTCGAAAGGTTTAAATAAGTGGTGTCACTTAATTTACTATGACTAATATTACGTTATCTATTGAGAATGAGACTTATGATTTAATGAAGCGGTATTCGGAAATTAAGTGGAGCGAGTTTGTTCGGAAGGCGATTCGGCAGAGGGTGCTTGAGCTTAATCAGATTGAAGCGGATAAGAATAGTGAGGGTATTTTGACGATGTTGGCTTCGGAGAATGTTCTTCGGAAAGATTGGGACAATAAGGCGGATGAGAGGTGGGATGAAATTTAGACAGGGAGACATTATTTTGATTCCGTTTCCTTATTCTGATTTGACTGGTGCGAAAAGACGGCCGGCTTTAATTATTTCTAATTCTAATTTAAAGGGGAATGATAAAGTTTGTTGTCTTGTTACTTCGAATAAGATTAGTGATGGTGTTTTGATTGGAGATAAAGATTTTGAGGAAGGAAAGTTGCCGTTTAAGAGTTTTGTTAAGTCGCATCGTATTTTTTGTGTGGATGAAAGGATTATTATTAAAAAACTGGCTCGGGTTGGTAAAAAATTTCATGGGAAGATTAAGAGTGATATTGATTCTTTTATTAGGTGATTGTTTTTTTTAAAAAATTATTGAAAATTTAGAGCGCAGTATTATATTAAAATCTCAACTGCAACTACTCTTTATATTTTGAATATTGTGGATCTATGCCCCATAATGACGGGAGATATTTTACTTATTCTAAAATATGGAAAGAAAAAGATGGTTTGTTCTGGCTGGGCACGCTTCGCGAGATGATAGGTGATAGAAATTATATGATAGGAAAGGCATATTTATTGCGCTCCTTGTTCGCGCCACTTTATTTGCTTAAGAAATTACAACTTCTGGTCTAGCCATTGCTTTATAGTTGCTTCTGGCTGAGCGCCTACGAATTCGTCTACTATTTTTCCGTCTTTGAAAAGTTTTACTGCTGGGATTGACATTACTCCGAATTTTGAGGATGCGCTTGGGTTGTCATCCGTTGAGGCTTTTGCTAGAATTACTTTGCCTTCGTATTCTTTTGCGATTTTTTGAAGTGTTGGCTTTAGCATCATACATGGTCCGCACCAGCTTGCCCAAAAATCTACTAGGACTGGTGTTGTTTTTGATTTTTCTATTACTTCGGTCTCAAAGTTTGCATCTGTTACGTCTATTTCCATAATTATTTTAATTGTTTATTTTTTATAAAGGTTTGGTAACTTTGTTAACTTGAAGTTGCGGATATTGGTAGAATTATTTTTTTAGCTTTCTTTCTTGTTCTGCTATCTTTAGAGTTGTCTTGATTACAGTATCTGGATTTAGGGATATTGAATCTATTCCGCACCTAACTAAAAACTGTGCAAAATCTGGGAAATCTGAAGGAGCTTGCCCACAAATTCCTATTTTCTTTTTGTTCTTTTTTGCTTTTGCTATAACTGTTGAAATTAGTGTTTTTACTGCCATATTTCTTTCGTCATAAACATCTGAGACTATTTCCGAATCCCTATCTAGACCTAATGTTAGTTGCGTTAAGTCATTTGATCCAATAGAAAATCCATCGAATATTTTTGAGAATTCGTCTGCTAAGATCACGTTGGATGGTATCTCACACATTACATAAATTTCCAGACCATCTCTACCTCTCTTTAATCCTTTCTTTTTCATTATCTTTTGCACTTTTATTCCTTCCTCAATTGTTCTGCAAAATGGAATCATTATTTTGATATTTTTTAATCCGAATTCGTTTCTTGCTTTTTTTATTGCTTCGCATTCTAATTCAAATGCCGGCCTGTATTCTTCTTTGTAATATCTTGAAGCACCTCGCCATCCTATCATTGGATTTCCTTCTTCTGGCTCGTATTCTTTTCCTCCAATTAAATTTCTATACTCATTGGATTTAAAGTCAGACATTCTTACAATTACATCTTTTGGATAAAATGCGGCTCCTAACATTCCTATTCCTTCTGCTAGCTTATCAATAAAGAATTGCTTTTTATCTTTATAACCTACAGTTAATTCTTCTATTTGCTTTTTGACTTTTTTATCTTTTAGTTTGTCAAATTCAATTAAAGCTTTTGGATGTATTTTGATGTGGGAATTTATTATGAATTCTTCTCTTGCGAGGCCGACTCCTTGATTTGGAATAAAGCTTTGTTCGAATGCTGATTCTGGATTTCCGATATTCATCATGATTTTGGTTTTTGTTTTTGGTATTGATTTTAGGTCGTGAGACTCTATTATGTATTTTAGAATTCCTTCGTAAACATATCCGTTCTCGCCTTCCGCGCAGCTCACAGTGACTTTATTGCCTGCCTTTAGTCTTTTTGTTGCGTCGTTAGTTCCTACAATACACGGGATTCCTAGCTCCCTTGAAATAATTGCTGCGTGACATGTTCTTCCGCCTTTTTCTGTTACGATTGCTGAAGCTATTTTCATTATTGGCTCCCAGTCTGGGTCAGTCATTTCTGTAACTAAAACTTCTCCCTTCTTGAAAGAATGTATTCCTGAAACATTTTTTATCACTCTAACTGGGCCAGATCCGATTCTTGCTCCGACACTACTTCCTTGAACTAAGACTTTTCCTTTTTCTTTAAGTACGAACTCTTCTAACTTGTTTACATCTTTTTGACTGTGGATTGTTTCTGGTCGGGCCTGAACTATGAATAATTTTCCGGTCCTTCCGTCTTTTGCCCACTCCATATCCATTGGCTTGTTATAATGTTCCTCAATAATTACTGCCCATTTTGCTAGCTTTAGAATTTCATTATCTGTTATACAAAATTGGTCTCTATCTTTTTGCGGCACTTTAATATTTTTTACTGGTTCTGGACCTTTGGGATTGTAAACCATTCTTATTGACTTGTTGCCAACTTTTTTTGAGATGATGGATCTGTATCCTTTTTTTAATGTTGGTTTATGTACGTAGAATTCGTCTGGGTTTACTGCTCCTTGCACTATGTTTTCTCCTAGCCCGTAAATTCCTGTTATGAAAACTGCATCTTCGAAACCTGATTCTGTGTCTATTGAAAACATTACTCCGCTTGAAGAAATGTCGCTTCTTACCATTTTTTGGATTCCGATTGATAATGCTATATTGAAATGATCAAAGCCTTTATCCTCTCTATATGAAATGGCCCTGTTTGTAAAGAGGGATGCGAAACATTTCTTGCAGGCTTCTAGTATTGCTTTTTCTCCTCTGACGTTAAGATAAGTTTCTTGTTGTCCTGCAAATGAGGCATCTGGTAAGTCTTCTGCTGTTGCTGAGGACCTTACTGCTACGTCTGTATAGGATTCCCCCGATTCACGAGATAATTTTTTGTAACTCTTTATTATTTCTTTTTCTATTTCGCGTGGAACCTGTGCCTTTAATATTACGTCTCTGACTTTTTTACCTCTGGCCATTAGGTTTCTTGTGTCGTGAGTGTTTAGATCGGAAAGTATTTCTTTTATTTTTTCTTTTAATCCTGCCCCTTTCATGAAGAGATTGTATGCAAAGGATGTTGTTGCGAAACCGTTTGGGACTGAGACTCCTTTTCTTTTTAGTTCTCGGTACATTTCTCCGAGGGATGCGTTTTTTCCTCCGACTATTGGAACGTCCGTTATACTTAAGTCTTTGAATGGCAGAACGAGAGCTTTTTTATTAAACATAGTATCACCTGATGTTGTTAATGATGGTTTGTTTATAAATATATTGGGATTTTTTCTGGTGCAAGAATTGTCAGGAAATTTCTGCAAAAATTTAGATTCCGAAAAGCCTGCGCAACTAAATTGTGCAGTTTTCTATTTAATGAGGGAAAATGTATATTTTCCCAACTTAGTGATACTGTAAAAATAATTTTTGTGCTGCGTGCAACATTTGGTTAAAGAAAGTTCTTTGGAGTGTAGCGGAAAAGAATTTGGGAAAATCCTGCAAGGATTTTCTCTTTAACTGTTGTTAAGTCGTGCGAACGGAATGAAATGGAGTGAGAGTCTGCAAGGCGGTACCGAGAAAAATCTTTGATTTTTTGAAGGAGTTTTTTCTTCTGCGTTAAGGAAATTTAAATCTCTTAGTTTGGGGTGGGAGTGGTGAGCGCGCGCTTTTTGTTTCTTTTTGCCTTCTTTTTCTAAAATAAGTTATTTGGCTTAAACTATAAAAAGCATGTTTTCCTAGTTTCTATATGGAAGACAAAGACTTTAAAGAATTATTAAGTGAACTACTTTCCTATGGTCAGGAAACTGAATGGATTGAATTTAAAGAAAATAATTATAGTCCAGAAGAAATCGGGGAATATATTTCCGCCTTATCCAACTCTGCCTGTTTAGCGAAAAGAAATCACGGATACTTAGTTTATGGGATTAAAGATGAAACTTTAGAAATTATTGGGACAAAGGTGAGTTTCAAAAATATGAAAAAAGGCGGCCAAGAGATTAATCATTGGCTAGCTATGAGCTTAGAGCCCAAGACAGATTTTAGAATAATTGAAAAAATGATTGATGATAAAAGAGTTATCATAATTGAGATAGATTGTGCAAATTCTAGGCCGATAAAATTTAAGTGTATTGCGCATGTAAGAATTGCAAGCTCAAAAGATAAATTAGATAAACATCCTCAAAAAGAGAAAAAACTTTGGAACATCCTTAATTATAAAAATTTTGAAGATGAAATTGCTCTTGAAAAAGTTGATGAGAATAAAGTTATTGAACTTTTAGATTATCCTGCTTATTTTAATTTGATGAAGTTAGAGTTGCCAACAAACAAATCTGCTATCTTAGAAAAACTAGAACAAGAGTGTTTAATTGTAAAAAAGGGTAAGAAATATTCTATAACTAATTTGGGAGGAATACTTTTTGCAAAAAACTTGTCTCAATTCCCAAATCTTGCAAGAAAAATAATTAGGATAATAATTTACAAAGGAAATAATAAATTAGAAACAATAAAAGAAGAATCTAACACTAAGGGCTATGCTTTAGCATTTCAAGAGTTAGCAAAATTCATAATGGACCAACTGCCAACAAACGAAATAATTGAAGATTCACTTAGAAAAAATGTTAGGATGTTTCCAGAAATTGCAATAAGGGAATTATTGGCGAATACAATAATCCATCAGGATTTTTCAGAAAAGGGAACAAATCCGATGGTTGAGATTTATTCTAATAGAATAGAATTTATTAATGCGGGAAAACCTCTAATTAATCCGAGTAGATTTATCGATTATCCTCCCAAGTCTAGGAATGAGAAGCTGGCAGATTTTATGCGTAGAATAAACATTTGCGAGAGAAGGGGTAGTGGGATTGATAAGGTTATTAATTTGGTTGAAGTTTTTCAATTGCCTGCTCCGGAATTTATTGCAGAGGAAGATTATGTTAAGGTTATTTTGTATTCTCATAGGCAGTTTAAGGAGATGACAAAAGAAGATAGAATCAGGGCATGTTATCAGCATTGTGTTTTAAAATATGTTTTCAAGGAAGATATGACTAATGAAACCTTGAGAAATAGGTTTAATATTGATAAGAAAAATTATCCGATGGTTTCAAAAGTTATTAGAGATGCTATTGATTCAAAAATGATAAAGAAGGATGAGGGTGCTAAAAGATATCTGCCAATTTGGGCTTAAATTCAATGTAAGTGGAATGTAACTGAGCTGATGTTTTTTGTGGGAAATGCGAACTCTAGGCTTTATGGGCTATTTTGGGCTATTTTTTATGTAAGTAGAATGTAATTGAATTATGTTTTTTGAAAGGGTGGGGTGGAAGCGCGCGCTTCTTGTTTCTTTTTTTTAAAAAGGGGATAGGAACTTTGCAAAATGTTTTTATACAAGCAACTAATTACTTCTATATGGCTTCAAAAAATATTGATTACTGGACTAGGGAGGGGGAGCAAAGTAAAATTACTCCAAAAATAAAGGATATATGTTCTAAATTTAAGGGAGATGATTATGATAAATTATTTGATATCTTAAATTGGATAGAAAAAAACATTCATCACGAAAAAGACTATGAATGTGTAATCGACACTTTTGCTTCCAGAAGCGTGGAGCAAGTAATTGAAAATGAAAAGCATACTGGATGTCATGATACTGCTTTAGTTTTAGCTACATTTCTGAGAGCAGTTAAAATTCCTTCAAAGTATTTAGTTGGAATAAGTAAAATAAATCCTAGAAATCAAGGGCATTGTGTAGTTGAAGCGTATTTGGGTAATAGATGGATTCTAATTGATCCAAGTTCTTTTCAATTAAATCTTATTCCCTCTAGAAGTTCTTTTTATGCAAATCATTATATTGTAAAAGAAGGATTGGATTCTTGGGATTGTGAAATGAAGACATTTGATGACTGGAAAAAGGTTTCTCAAGACGTTGTAGATAAGGTAAATAAAGGTCTTGTAAGAATCTAGAAAAATTTGGGCGAAGCCTTTTATCCTTGGCTATGCAAAGTGCGAAGCATTTTGTTGGTTTTTTCGTTGGTCGGATAAGTGGCGGATTAAAAATCCTTACGTTTTTCTCGGTTCTCGAAAACAAGTAGTTTTTCTATTTTTGACTTTGTCAAAAACTATCTATCAAGAAGTGATGCGCGCGCTTCCGTCTGGGTGGGAATATGTATTAGAGATTTGAATTTTTAGCAGATGAAAAAATTCGACTTAACACATGTTAAGCGCAATTAATTGCGCTCAACATCAAAACCCAGAGAATATATTCGTTGTATTTCATATAAATTCTAAAATTAATTAATATTATGGGCCAAACTAATTACACGATTCCTGTTGATGTTTTTTTGGAAAAGCTCGAAAATGCCTGTATTTTACGGGGGTATTCAAGGCAGACCATTAAGACTTACAGGTTTCATGTTAAGGAATTCTTGATGTTTTGTTCTAAGAGTGCGTGTAACATGACGCATGAGGGAGTTAAGTCTTATTTGATTTCCCAACATCAGTCGGTTAGTTACTCTAGATTAAGTCATGCTTCTTTAAAATTTTTCTTTACTGAGGTTTTAAAAAATCCCTTTGATATAGAGAAAATTCCTTTGAAGAAAAGGGAGAAGTTGTTGCCAAAGGTTATTTCTAAGGAGAAGATTAAGTTAATTCTTGGCCTTTGTTCTAACTTGAAGCATCGACTGGTGATTAAGCTTTTGTATTCTTCTGGCTTGAGGCTACAGGAATTGATTGATTTAAAACGGGAGGATATTGATTTTGATAGGAATTTGATTAATGTTTCTAAGGGAAAAGGAAAGAGGGATCGAGTTACTTTGCTTAGTGAATCTATAAAACTTGATTTATTGAAATATTATTCTTCTTATGATTTTAAGAGTCGGTATTTAATTGAAGGGAGGAAGGGGAAATATTCCAAAAAGTCTGTTCAGGAGATTTTAAAAAAGCTGGGGAGAAAAGCTGGGATAAAGGTTACTCCTCATATGCTTCGGCATTCTTTTGCTACTCATTTGCTGGAAAATGGGACTGACATTAGATTTATCCAGAAGTTTCTTGGACACAGTGACCTGAGAACCACTGAGATCTATACTCATGTCTCTAGCGCAAATATAAAAAATATAAAAAGCCCTTTGGATGACTTATAGATATGGATTATTCAAAGATTTGTAAGGTTTATGAGGCGCTTGAGGCAACTTCTAGGGGACTTGAAAAAACTGATATCTTAGTGGGCTTCTTAGGGGAGATTAGGAATAATCCTGAATTTATTTATTTGCTTCGGGGGCAGTTATTTGCGGACTATGAGTCTCGTGAGCTTGGGATTTCTCATCAGTTGGTAATTAAAGGTGTTGCTCGGGCTGCTGGGATAAGGGAGTCGGAGGTTATTGAAGACTTTAAGGAGCTTGGGGACTTGGGGCTTGCTGCTGAGAAAGTTCTTGGTGGGAAGAAGAAACAAATGGGCTTGTTTGAAAAAAAATTAAGTGTTGAAAAGGTGATGGAAAACCTGAGGAAGTTAACGACGATTGAAGGGAGTGGAACGGTTGATTTAAAGATTGGGTACATTGTTGATTTGTTGCATTCTGCTACAGCTATTGAGGCTAAGTATATTGTTAGGACTGTTCTTGCGGATTTGAAAATTGGTGTTGGGATTGGAATTTTGCGGGATGCTATTGCGGTTTATTGTTTTGAGCCTGAGGGGATTGAGGACAAGAAGGCATGCGCAAGGGAAGTTCAGACAGCTTATGACAAGGCTACGGATTTTAGCGAGGTTTTTGAGAGGGCTTGTAAGGACGAACTTGAGAAGATTAAATTGTTGCCTGGTCGGGCTTTGAAGGTTATGCTTTTTCCTAAGGCTGCGGGGATTGAGGATGCGTTTAGGATTGTTGGTCGGCCGGCTGCTTTTGAGTATAAGTATGATGGGTTTCGGGTTATGGTGAATAAGGGTGAGGATGGTGAGGTTAAGATTTTTACTAGGGCTTTGGAAAATGTTACGAGGCAGTTTCCTGAGATTGTTGAATATGTGAATGAGCATGTGAGTGGGGAGACTTTTATTTTGGACGGGGAGGCGGTTGGCTTTGATTCTTCTACAAATAAGTATACTGATTTTCAGGCTATTAGTCAGAGGATTAGGAGGAAGCATGGGATCAATGAGATGAGGAATAAGTTTCCTGTTGAGTTAGTTGTTTTTGATGTTGTTTATTTGGATGGGGATTCTTTGATTGATGTGGAGTTTGCTGAGAGGCGAAAGATTTTGGTTGGGGTTATTAGAGAAGAGGAAAAGAAAATTGTTTTGGCTCGGCAGATTGTAACTTCGGAAGAAAAGGATGTTGAGGATTTTTATAATGCTGCGCTTGATGATTCACAAGAGGGTTTGATGGGGAGGCGGTTGGATTCGCCGTATAAGCCGGGGGCACGGATTGGGTATGCTGTTAAGTTGAAGCCGGATGACAGTGATTTTGATTTGGTTATTACTGGGGCTGAATGGGGGACTGGGAAGAGGGCTGGATGGCTTACGAGTTTTGATGTTTCTTGTCGAAACTCGTCGGAATGTGGGGGTGTGGGGGTGTCGGAGGTTAGGGATGACTTACTCGGCATTGGGAAGGTTTCTACTGGGCTGAAAGAACTGAGGGACGAGGGTTTATCTTTTGCTGAAATGACGGATATGCTAGAGAAGCTTGTTACCAAGGTTGATGGCAGGCATATTGAGGTTCGGCCTGAAGTTGTTGTTAGTGTTCGGTTTCAGGATGTTCAAAGGAGTCCTACGAATTCTTCTGGGTTTGCTTTGAGGTTTCCGCGTATTTTGAGGGCTCGGCCTGATCGGAGTGTTTTGGATATTGCTACGATTGATGAGGTTGAGAGTGAGATTGGAGAGTGAGATATTTTATCTTATAATCAATTTCTTTATTATTACAAAGTGGTTATAGCATGCTGTGTCGCACAAATCCAAGAAAATTTTAACTAATCCTTAAGAATGATAATTATCGCTTTCTTTCCTATATGTTTTTTTGGAGCAATCACATTGGCGCCGCTTCCATAAGGCACAA
>PJEL010000344.1_pt1 | contig 55729 bp, 41 predicted proteins | sample 1853271 | NCBI WGS metagenome assembly PJEL01 (sample SAMN08108733, study PRJNA415343) | Invertebrate metagenome, whole genome shotgun sequencing project. | host: Globobulimina | place: Sweden: Gullmar Fjord | collected 2015-08
TGTCAAGCCAATTTAGAAATGTCCTATTTCTACCAAAATAGAAATGTCCGGTTTTATATTACTGCCTCCAAAGGAAGTTTATCTTTTTTTGCCATTATTATGTTGTATGTCCTTTTCAATGGGTGATTCGATGGTATTGGAGTATATGTTCTTCGTCTGCGTCTTTTAACCTTAGGCTCTTTCGGCATTATTTCAGGTCTTTCTTCAATGCTTTTGAACTTCACGTTTTTGCCGTTATTTGTTATCTTCATTGTTCCGTTTGTATGTTCCTCTACCAAAACTTTCCTGTTTTTGATCGCCTCCTTAATCTGGTAAAGATTACTGTTGTGCGAAATTGTAAAGTCATTCCTTATGGTACGCACTGTCCTTATGCAGAGTATCTTTTGCAGGTTAAGCCCTTTAGGGATCGGCCTGTGCAGGTTTCCCTTACTTAAGGCTTCAACCTGGAACTTGCGGTTGAATTCTCTTAGGTAATGGCTATCAAGGAATTTGTTGGCTTCCGCTATTGTGCTGATTCCTCTGAGTCTCATCTCTTTTACTAATCGATCCTGCAGTGTTCCAAACAACCTCTCTATCCTTCCCTTGGCCTGGGGCGAATAGGCGTGAATCAGCTTTACCCCAAGCTCTTTCAATGCTCTGCCAAATTCACTGACCGGATCTTCTCTGCTTAACTCTTCTTCTATTGTCGGCTTTGCAGGGGATTTGTATGTGGTGTGCCTATCAAAATAGATACTTACAGGTATTCCATTCTTCCTGATATAGCGATGGCAGCTGTCCATTGCAGGTATCGTGCCTTCATACTCATGAAATCGGGCAAAGACTTTACTCGTTGCATCGTCTATATACCCCATAAGAACACATTTCGGACCTCTGCCCTCAAACCAGTCATGATGACTGCCGTCCATCTGGATCATCTTGCCCGGATAATGCTTCCTCTCTCTCCACTGACGATGCTTTCTTCCCTTTCTGGCCTTCTTCCAATCCCCGGCCTTTATTAGCCACAGTCTTAGCGTCTCATCGCTTATCTGTATTCCTTCCAGCTCAAATACCTTCTCTGCCGCAAACGTTGGCCCAAAGCCTTTTAACTTCTCCCTGTAAAGCTCTATCACCCTCTCTTTGATCTTTACCGGCAATTTCCTGCCGGATGGTCTGCCTCGTCCTTTATGGGCTATTCCCGCATCACCCTCAATTCTTACCCTCTTTATAAGTCTTCTTATCTGCCGATCACTCATTACAAGTATCTCAGCTGCTTCTACCTGTTTCATGACCCCATCCAGTACTTGCTGAATTATGTGTAACCGCTTCAACTCCTTCTGACTTAACATGATAATGTCCTTTTTTGCCATCCTGCCTCCTTAAAAGAAAGCAGTTTAGCATTTTAAAATTAGGACATTTCTATTTTGGTGATTTAGGACATTATCACGTTGGCGGGACACTAAATAATGTAACCAGGGTGGCAGTTCAACTGTGTAGAAGTTTACCTGAGGTAGGCAGGTGCAGCAGTGTGGGGCAGTTAGGCGCTCAGCGCCTTGGCTACAGCCTTTGGGTTTTCAGCTGCTACCTTAAGTAATGCACGTGCAGGGCCTTCAGGACTTCTTCGGCCTTGTTCCCAGTTCTGGAGAGTATCGATACTCACTCCTATCATCACGGCAAATTATATTTTTTACTTATTAAGAAAAGAACAAATCTGAGGAATATTGGCAGGATGGAAAAACTTACTTATTACTTTTGAGTATAGGCTGACAGATCGCCGTCTATCACAACTTCTTCGGCATAATAGTTGACTGTTATCTCATACTCTTTTGAGAGTGCTTCATACTTGAATGTCTTGGGTTGGGGGTATTTATAGTATTTGATCTTAACAACGGTCCAGTTTGCCATGACATCAGGATTGTCGTCAACTTCAATAAGGATGCTTTCATTGCCGATAATGCTGCTTCCCGGTTCCGGGTCTTCAATTATGGTATTGATACGCATAACTCTGGCAGGAATCAGGTGGTATGTGACTACCCCTCTGAATTCTTTTATATTCATCTCCTCCGCAAAGGAGGGAGTTGTTGATAAAAGAATGTATGCAAAAGCAGCTATGAGTAGTTTTTTTATCATAATATTTAGGCCAGTTGTCTCTGTAACTAATTATAGTTACTATGATATGAAAGTACAAGAAAACAAAAAACGGCATCCTGTTTTCAGGATGCCGTTTAGATTAGGTAGTATGATTTTCTACTTCTTTGCTGTGGCCTTTTCAGTCTCTTTGAGCCAGAGGAGTCTTGAGCTGTTTACTACTGAACAGTTTATCCTTGCATTAAGGTCAGTCGGGTTAACATCAAGGCCTTTAACCTTCTCAAATGGAGTGGCTTTTGCCTTTGTGCCTTTAAGAGCCTTCTTCAGATCAACCTTGCTTGCAGGAAGTTTTGCCTTCATTGCATCAGCGATATCAGCGAATATGTCTTTGTGCTGTTTTGCTTCGCCTGAAGGGGAGGCGGCCTTAACAACCTTCTTGATCTTACCAAGGTAGCTCACCATCGTACCTGATGACTCAAGGTATGATGCTGCTGGAAGAACAATATCAGCCTGCTGCTTTGCCAGGTATGAAAGATATGGTGCCTGTACTATAAGGAACTTGGCATCTGCCTTCTTAAGCGGAGGCTCGCCAATTACATAAAGAACATCATTTTTGCCTGATGCTATATCGCTGTATGATTTTGCGCCGTCTGCAAGGCCTGAAAGAACCACGCCTCTGGCGTTTGCCTCAAACGGTACAGCTACAACGCTCGCCTTGCTGACAAGGGAGAGGTTGTTTGCAGCTCCGAAGAGGGAAGGGGAGCAGAATACTGTAGGAGCAGAAGCGGCAGCGATCAATTCTGCTGCAGCATCAGAATCCTCTGTTGCCTTAGCTTTTTCTATTGCATCATCAAGCTCTTTGCTCGATTTTGCACCTTTAGCAACAAGTGATGCTGCTATCTGTGCAAGCGCTTTTGCCTCGTCCTTATCAAGTTTAATAAGCTTTGCGCCTCTTTCAACTCTCTTTGCAATAGCAGCATCAAGGGCCGGAAGCACTCTGGTGTACTGTGAAGTGTTAAGGCCTGCAACTACAATAACGTCTGCAGCATCAAGGTCTGCAGAGCCGGAAAGTTTTATGCTCTCCGCATCAGAGTAGAGGCTGACTGTCGTATCGATATTCTTGGTCTTTACAGCGTCTGAAGCAAGTGATGCAAGCGCGGCTGCATCCTCATTGAGGATGTTTGCAGTAGAAACTATGCTTGCGTGCTTGCCGGATTTCTTGAGCTGCTCAGCTACGATGGAGAGTGCATCCTCCCATGTAGTCTCCTCAAGCTTCTTGCCTACCCTCTTCATCGGGGCATTGATCCTGAGGTCGGATGTAAGGGCGTCAAAGCCGAACCTTCCTGTTGCGCATATATACTTCTCAACAGTGCCGTAATCGCCTGCTGAGTTTATCTTTGCTACTTCGTCATCTTTTGTGCTTACTACTATGCTGCAGCCGTTGCCGCAGGATAGGCATGTTGAGTTTGTCTTCTCGTATTCCCACTCACGGCCTTTTCTCCATCTGTCTGCTTCTAAGAGGGCGTTGACAGGGCAGGCATCAACACAGCTTCCGCAGAATGTGCACTCAGATTCCTGGAGGGGCTTGTCCAGTGCGGTTGAGACCTTTGAACCTACACCTCTGCCCATAAAGTCAAGAACATTAGTACCCTGTTCTTTACATGCCCTTACGCATTTGCCGCAGAGTATGCAGTAGTCAGGGTCTCTCTTGATGAACGGGTTGGCTGAATCAACCGGATAGCCGAAATCCTTTCTTGTGAAGCTTGATTCTTTGACCTCATGGTCGTATGCGTATTGCTGCAGGTTGCAGACACCGGCTTTTGTGCATGTCATGCAGTCAAGCGGATGCATGGAGAGTATGAGATCAAGTACGAACTTCCTCATCTCGATCAGCTTGTCAGAATCTGTGGTGATATTCATGCCGTCCTTCACCTTTGCTGTACATGCGGTAACAGGGCCTCTTCCGCCCTCAACCTCTACAACGCACATACGGCATGCGCCTATGCCTTTCATGCCTTTAAGGTAGCAAAGGTTAGGGATGTGGACACCGGCCTTTTCAGCGGCATCAACTATTGTAATACCCTCGGCAACCTTTACCTTCTTCCCGTCTATTGTTAAGTCAACTGTGTTTGACATAAATTCCTCCTAAAAAAGTTCTATAAAAATATAATGCTTAAATTTATCTATTTAGTAACAGCCTCTTTATCGGCCATATCTTTGGTTGTAAGTAACAGGACTGCACCTTCAGGACAGACCTTAAGGCATTCGCCGCACTTTGTGCATCTCTTCTGGGCTATCTCATAAGGCAGATAACCTGCACCGAACTTTGTTGCCTTCTCGCCTTTTATAGCAAAGTCCTTACATGCATCGAGGCAGAGGCCGCACATGGTGCATTTCTCATTATCAATGAGGTAGACATCCATCGTCTTGCACTCTTTAACAATGCACTCTTTTTCAAGGTGCTTTAGAAGGTCGGCATTCTCTATCTTCTCTGTTATGAAAGCAGCGGTATCTTTGCCCTTTTTGCACATTGATGCTTCAAGCATATTAGCGCCAATCCTTTTGAGGCGGTCGATATCCTCATCAGTGGCTGTACCGTCAACGAGTCTCTTTGCACGGATATTTGCCTCATAGCTTCCAAAAGAGCAGGGGAAGCATCTTCCGCACATTGGCTCTGCAAGGAACTCTTCGATAAAGAGCAGGACCTGCTGAGCTGAGCACTTCTTCTCCTCAGCCTTTGCCTTGACATCCTTCATTGTTACCGGCTTCTTCTTTTTATCTTCAGTCATTATCTAACTCCTGAATTCTTTCTTTTACTTTGCCTACATGAACCGCACCGATAGGGCAGGCTGTGACGCATGCCTTACATTGTGTGCAGTAGTCCTGGTCTATATAAAATGAGTTCTTTGTCTCTTTGACAGCATCAAATGCACATGCCTTTTTGCATAATCCGCAGAGGAAGCATTCAATATGGTCTATTGTGTATGAACCGAGCCCGCTGCAGACATTTGCACGGCAGTACTTATCATTGATATGCTCCTCATACTCTTCCCGGAAGTACTTGAGTGTTGTAAGTACAGGGTTTGGTGCGCTGCTTCCAAGGCCGCAGAGAGAACCTTCAACGATCTTCTGTCCAAGGTCTTCAAGTTTATCAAGGTCGCTCGGTTCGCCGTTGCCTGATGTTATCTTCTCAAGTATCTCAAGCATATGAGATGTACCAATACGGCAGGGCGGGCATTTACCGCATGATTCGGACTGTGTGAATGACAGGAAGAACTTTGCTACATCAACAATGCAGGTCTCCTCATCAAGCACGACCATGCCGCCTGAACCCATCATTGAGCCGACGGATTTAAGTGAGTCAAAATCTACAGGCAGGTCAAGGTGCTCCTCAGGAATACATCCGCCTGAAGGGCCTCCTGTCTGAATGGCCTTGAACTTCTTGTCATTAAGTATTCCTCCGCCTATCTCATAGATGATCTCTCTGAGAGTGATTCCCATAGGAACCTCAACAAGTCCGGTATTCTTCACCTTTCCTGTAAGCGCAAAAACCTTTGTTCCGGGTGAGTTCTCGGTCCCGATAGATTTAAAGTAATCCGCACCCTTGTCAATGATGACAGGAACGCATGCGTATGTTTCGATATTATTAAGGTTGCCGGGGAATCCCCACGGTCCGCCGCCGGGCTCTGAAAGCCTTGGTGGTCTTGGCCTTGGAAATCCTCTCTCGCCCTCAATGGATGCAACAAGAGATGTTGACTCACCGCATACAAATGCGCCTGCGCCCTCCCTTATATCCATCGTGCAGCTGAAGTCAGTGCCTAATATGTTCTTGCCAAGCAGTCCGAGGTCTTCTGCCTGTTTAATGGCTGTTTTAAGGTTTTTAACAGCAAGGGGATATTCATGTCTGACATAAATGAATCCGTACTGTGCGCCCATTGCATAAGCACAGAGAAGCATACCCTCAAGAAGGCTGTGCGGGTCTCCCTCCATGATGGATCGGTCCATAAATGCACCGGGATCGCCTTCATCACCGTTTGCTATAACAAGCTTTACATCACCGGGAGCTCCTTTTGAGTGTCTCCATTTTCTTCCCGCAGGAAAGCCGGCTCCGCCGCGTCCCCTGAGGTTTGCCTTATCTACTTCATCAAGCACATCATCATCGCTCATGGATGAAAGAGCTTTCTCTAAAGCTGCATAACCGCCGACAGCAAGATAATGCTCAATATTGTTAGGGTCAACAACGCCGTTGTTCCTGAGCGCAAGCCTTACCTGCTTTTTGTAGAATGGAACCTCCATCATAAGCGGTACAGGCTCACTCAGAAAATCATCTCTATATAGACCCTGTCTGTAAGGAGTATTTCCTTTTATAGAGTAATCCATAATAGATGAAACATCTGACGGTTTTGTCCTCTGGTAAAAGATGTTTGTAGGTTCAGTCTTAAGCACGGGGCCTTTCTGGCAGAGGCCCTGACAACCTGTCTTTACTATCTCAAGGTCTATGCCGGCAGCAGAGGCCTCTTTCTCAAATTCATCAATAACCTTATGAACTCCGGTTGCGTTACAGGCAGTGCCGCAGCATGCCCTTATTCGGGGCTGCTCAGGATCAAAGGTCTCTTTGGCCAGCTTTTCCCTGAGGGCCTTCAATTCATCTGTATTTTTCAGTTTAGCCATATTTTATCACCTATTTTTTAATTGATTCGATTATCGCTTCCATCTTCTTCATGTCGATCTCACCAACGATATCCTCATTAACGGTCGCAACAGGAGCGAGCCCGCAGCAGCCGATACATCCGACAGTCTCAAGCGTCATGGAGAGGTCTTCTGTAGTCTCGCCTTCCTTGACATTGAACTCATCCTCAAGCTGAGTGAGAACATCCTTAGCGCCCCTGACGTGGCACGCTGTGCCTGTGCAGACCTTAACGATCTTGTCTCCACGCGGGGTGAAGTAGAACTGCTTATAGAATGACGCAGTGCTGTATACCTCAGACATAGGGATATCCAGCTTCTCGGATATCATCTTAAGCGACTCTTCAGGAAGGTAGTTCATCTCATGCTGTACCTTCTGGAAGGTATGGATTAGGATTCCGCGCTTCTTGTCCCTGTCAGAGATAACGTCTCTTATATGTCCAATTGTTTCATCAACCTTCAGATTCATTGATGCCTCCTACTCCGGCATGCGGCGCATTTTTGATCTCTCTACGTGCAGCCATATCCATAAGGATCCTCTCTGCCCCGAACTTGCCTGGCTCATACTTTCTAAGTTTCAGCCTGTCTCTTGCACCGTCAATGTAATTGAGTGCCATCTCGAGGATCTTCTCAGGTTCCGGCTCAAAGTGGAGAGCACCCATATATCTTTCCATCCAGACCTCTGTCATTATCTTTGTGACCTCTTCACTGGCTCCGACTGGTGATTCACCGCCGAAGATGACTGGAACGCCCGAAGCTGCAAAGTAGCAGCCGATCGCGATAGCCTTCTCAGACATCCATTCAGGTGCGATACCGACAGCAGGCATTCCGGCTATCTCATCAGAGAGTCCGCCTTCTTTTGCCATGGCTGTGGCTATTGTAAGTATCCTTGAGTTGTCAACGCATGAGCCGAGGTGAAGAATAGGGGGGATCCCAACCGCCTCACATACCTCTCTCAATCCTGGGCCTGCATTCTCAAGCGCCATCTCAGGTTTAAGGTAACCTGCAGATGCGCAAGCAGCAGAACCGCAGCCTGTTGATACGATCAGTACGTCATTTCTGATAAGTTCGTTAACGAGGAACTTATGTATTCCTGTTGCAGGGACCCTCGGGTTGTCACAGCCTGCAAGGCCGACAACACCTCGTATCCTTCCTGACTGTATAGCGTCATTTAAAGGCCTGTAGGATGCACGCCATTTTCCGCCGAGCATATACTCGATATATTCGTCAGAGAAGCCGCCGATAAGAGTTTCCTTCTTGGTAATATGGCTTCCCTCTTTTGTCCTGTTAGGATAGTTGTCACATGCAAGCTTAAGTATCTCCTCCGCAGTTTTGGTAGGATTATTCTCGTTATGCTCAATATGTATGGCGTCATACATCTTTGCCTTGTGGCTTGTTGTGATTATCTTTGTATGGAACTTCTTTGATACCTGTGTAATGGCAGGCATAATGCACTGAACATCTACAGAGAGTGCATCTACAAGCCCTGTCATTATGGCAAGCTCCTGATTTGTGAAGCCTCCTGCTGTCGGGATGCCGTGCCTCATCAGTACCTCGTTTGCAGTACAGCACATTCCACCGAGGTTGATGCCCTTGGCGCCCTTTGATTTTGCATACTCGATCATATCAGGCCTGGATGCAACATCAATGATAGCCTCGGCAAGTGTCGGCTCATGTCCGTGCACTACCATATTGACCTCATCTTCTTTGAAGATACCGAAACTTGCCTCTGCCTTTACAGGCTTTGGAGTTCCGAAGAGTATATCGGATACATCAGTAGATATCATGCATCCGCCCCAGCCGTCAGCCAGCGCGGTCCTGAGCCCCTGTGTCAGCAGGTGGTCAGCTTCATGGTCAACACCTACCGCTGTGCGGTGCATAGTCTCAACGACCTCTCTGTCTATGCCGCGCGGAGCGATTCCGTACTTTGCCCATCTTGCCTGAGTCTTTTCAGGCGCTCTCTTACAGTAGTTCAGCTCACCGGTCTGGCGGCCGAAGTCCTGAAGAAATGTCTCAGCAACATCTTTTGCAACATCATTGACAGGCCTTCCTTCGAATTCTATTTCAAGGATGCCTGCAACTTTGTATAGCTTCTTTACATCCTTTATCTGAAAGTCTTTATTCTCACCTGTAGCAACAGCGAGGAGAGTGTTTGCCATATCTCTTGAATGGTCTGAATGTGCAGCAGTACCTGCTGCTATCATCCTTAAGAAGTTTCTGGCAACTACTGTGGGAAGAGTTGCACCGCATACTCCCATTGCTTCTTCCTCTGCATTCTTGCCAACGAGCCTGCAAGGACCCATGTGGCATACCCTGCAGCATGCGCCTGTCTCACCGATAGGGCAGGGCTTTAATCTCTCTGCACGGTCAAAACATGTTTCGATCTTATGGTCTTCAGCCCATGTGATTATTTCTTCTGCTGAAGTACCTGCACTCTTTATAGGTTTGTCCATATTATCCTCCAAATGCGCCTATGCGGCGCAAATCAATTTATTAATTAAAACATCGGATCCATCTCAAGCGCCGGGTGTTTCACACTTGCGAGGTATTCCATTAGTTTTTCTGAATCTTCTGCTATAGTCTCGTCAGCTATCTTATCAAGGAGATCAGAAACACCTTCTTCCTCTGACCTTTCATTGAATTCTTCTGTTATACGTTCCTTGAGGTTCTTTGACATCCAGACGATCCTCTTGAGGCCGCCGTCTGCAAAGAGAAACTTCTTGCTGGTTACAAAGTTGGCACCGATTCCCATGAAGCCGGGGTTCTGCATACCGCCGCCGACTGTACCGGCAAGCGTTGAGAACTTCATGCCTGCGGGCGTCATGCCTGCGTAACCTCGGTTAACTATCATTACACCGTTTGCCTCAGGAATAAGTGCGATGATGCACTCAAAACAACCGCATGATGTCATGGGGTTGTCCATTATAGTGTAGAGGTTGAGGGATTCAACCGCACCGCCTGAATTCTCCTTGAGATATGAATCAACTCCGCCCCATTGTCCTTTTGTGGCGTCTATAGCATCACCTTTAGTGATGGGCTGGTTTCCGCCTGTCGGGTCGATTTCAAAAGCTGCCTTGCAGTCAAGCCAGTTGTATGCGCCGCAGAGGCCGAGCCTCTCCGGGCTGATAACACAAATATGTGATGGTGCAAATGACTGGCAGAGAAGGCATGAATAGAATGTATCAACAGACTCGTCAGTAAGTCCTGAAAGCCTCTTGTCCCTCTCCTTATACTTTGCCCTTGCCTCATCCTGAAGCTCAAGCACCTTGTCCTCATCACAGTAGATCGTTACCTCAACCTTGTCCACTATGGCACCAAATCTGTTCTTTGCCATGGTAGCCTGGATTATCCCCAGGTGCTCAAGGGTAACGCCGTCATTGTAGGCCTGCTTGCTGATACGCATCCAGACTATGTCGCGCTGACCCATATGCCAGAGCCCCTGCGCTTCATTTATATTATGGTGAAACTTTCTCTCGATGATAGCCTCAAAGTCATCCTGCATCTTTCTGCCGGCGACATCGACGACAACAGCAAGAGGCATCTTTCCGCCTTCCTTGAACCTCTTCTCGACGTCTGTTCCTACGATAGTGACCTTTCCGTCCTCTATCTCTTCAAGCTCTTTTGTCCTTACCCACTCAAATGAAGGGGTTCGCTGGCCTCCGAACTCGATGAACATGTCATCCTTCCTGATCCTCTCACCCTCAAATGCAGGGCCGAAAGCTACTGGGATAGGCGGCTTCTCAACAGTTACCTTAAGTCCCCTTACCTCGATAGACTTCTGCACTATCTTGGTGTGGTCAAACTCTTTATCTACATGCTCATATGTACAGACGCCTGTCGGATGGATGACCGGAACGTCTGTGTCGCATATGGCAGGGTATCCCATATTGATCGCACCGGCTCCTGTCGCCCATTTGAGGTCGTTCATCTCTCCAAGCGGCATTGCAAATGCGAAGATCCTGTCTTTTGAATATTTAAGAAGGGTCTTGAAATCACCGGCTTTGTTACCACCGAAGATCATAGGTGCCCTTAAAGCCCAGCTTAGAGCGTAAAGAGTGTGCTCTGTGTCAGGGCCGAGTGCAACAATATATGTATCCCATCCAAGCTCGACACCCTGAGCAAGAAGCTGCTGGGTCACGTTGGTCAGTTTACCGTTCTTGTCTTTGGAGACGCCTGAAAGGAAGACAAGGATGTTCTTCTCCTGAAGTTCTCTGACTATCTTTACAGCGGTCTCCTCATCAGGTGCTGCACCGATGATTGCAGCAAAACCGGGCATCCTTCCGTCAACGAGCTGGATTCCGAGATTTCTCTGTATGGTGTCGGTGATAAAGCCGTTGTATGTAAAGCCTGTCGCCTCATCAACACAGGGCTCCTGACCTTTCATGTACCTGAGTGCAAGATATATCTCCTCAGCAAAGAGGGTGACCATACCTGAATCAAGGGTCTCACCAAGATAGGGTTTCCAGAGGTGCTCTTCAGGTATAGGATGAAGATCCTGTTTTGCCGTATCTAATGCGACCTTCATGTCTGAAAGAGTCTTGACCTTAAAACCGGTCATTCCGTATATCATCGGAAGGTAATACGCGGTATCGGGAAATTCAAAAACAAAATCTTTCCCGTGTTCGGTGATAGCTTCATCGAGCATCTTTTCTGTACGCTCTACTATCTCATGGGAAGCCCGCATAACTGCGGAGGCTATAATCTTTGACATCTTATCCTCCTAAAATTATATTTCTAATAATTATCTTGATTTCAGGTATGTAGGAAGTGCGTTGGCCTCTCTCGGGCCTACGGTGATCTTCCATCCTTCAAGCTTATCCTCAAGCGCGCCGCTCAGTATAGCGACCTGCCCGGGCAGTATAATCTCCTTGGTGCTGATCTTGTCACCGATGCCGCTCTCCTCTATGAAGGTAGCGATCTTTGATGCGATGAACTTACCGGCAGCCCATGCTGTGAGAACCGAGAGGCCCTCGCAGTCCATGACAGCAAGCCAGCTTGGGACCTTGCTGTTCTCTACCTCACCTGAGACTATGAAGTATGTGAGTGAGAAGTTTGTGGTTATCATAAGAGGTGAATCAGCTGTAGGCTCACCAATCTCATATATGTTCTGCTTGACCTGCATAGGTACCTGCGGGTCTGTGTAAATGTTCTGCCTGAGGGTGTAGAGAACAAGGTTCTTCCACTGCTCAACACTGCTAAGGACAACAATGGAAGCATATTTTGCGATAGCTATAGCTGCGATGCTGGTCTCAAGCATGGCGTCATCCCTGATTGCAAAATTGATAATAGGAAAACCGAGAGGCTTGAAGCTCTTCTTAAGGGCAGAGCGCCTTATCTGGGTATTATCCTCAATTACTGCCTTGGCAGTAGTAGCGCTTGAGTCAAGTACGATATCTTCAACGCCGAGTCCCTGGACCTTCTCTGAAAGAGCGGTCAGGGCTTCGAGTCCGTCAGCCTTGATTGCAAGAGGTATGCTGTTCTCTTTTGCCACTGCCGCCATCGCCTCAGCGTTGTCGTCAGTTGCACAGTAGAGCAGCGGCTTTCTTGCAGCAACTGCCTTTGCTGCAGCACCGGCAACATCTGCATTGCTGCAGTTGAGTATAAGCGCTGCATCAGGTGCTTTTTCAGCAACAAGCTTGACGGCAGCTTCATATTTCGCAGCATCATTGGATGCACATTCTATTGATATAGCATCGATCCTGAGCATCTGGCCTACACGGTCCAGTTCAGAACCTGCGACCTCTGCCGCCTTTGCAGCAAGATCATCATCGCTCAGGTCATCCTTTATATTGAGTGCAAGTGCGCATGGGTTATAGAACTTCTTCTCATGCCTGAACATGACGCCTTCGGCTCCCATCTTTACAGCCTTGTCGCCTGTGCCGAGCTCAATGCTCTTGATCGGCGGGGCAGATGCTGCGCCAAGTGTAGCCTGTGCTTCAGCTGAAACATCAGGGCATGCTGAGATCTCAACGCCGCCCTGAGCAAGCTTCATTGCAAATGCAAGGCAGGTGGGAAATCCGCACTTCTTGCAGTTTGTCTTTGGTAAGAGTTTAAATATTTGAATGCCTGACAGTGCCATTTATTTACCTCCAAAAATGAATTATCTATTATTAACTAAGTTCAGTTATCGTCTTTTCAGCAGTCTCTATCGCTTTTGGGTGCCTCATTATCAGGAGGTTGCATCCTGCCAAAAGCATTGATGTAGCAGAGACTGTCTCCCAGGCAATTGCCCTTTCTTGAAGTACTCCCCAGCCCTCAACATCAGCTTCAGGGGCAGAGGCCTCTTTTGTCTTCCAGACATAAGGGCCGACATCGCCGACGATCGGCGGCTGCATCGTCTGGTCGTTCTGTGCAAGGCCGGCAAGACGTATCCTCTCCATGACAGAGTAGGTATACTCAAGTCCGTAGCCCAGTGCTGAACACATCGGGTCGGTTATAAGTCTCTCTTTGTCAAAGCCCATCTGTGTGATGAGGATATTAAGCTGCTTTGCAAGGTTGATGTCGAGCTCTGACATTGCGATCAGTTTGTGGTGATGAGCAAGGGCTGCTGCAACGATAGTCTTGTAGTTGCCCTCCTGCGCTTTACCAATAATGCAGTTGCTGCCGCTTGCTGCTTCCGCAGCTGCAACAAGAACTAATGCATCCTTTTCTATATGGTTTGAGCCAAGGATTATCAGAGGGATATTAATGGCTGCAAGCACATCCTTTACTGTCTGTGCTGCATCCTCTGCAGAACGGTCACCCCTGTCAGGGTGAGTGCTGATAAGCCTGAGTGCGATGGCCTTTGCACCAAGCTCGTCCTGACAGTGTTTTGCCCATGTTACAGGATCTCCGCTTACATCTTTATATATAGCAGCTACTGTATCAGGCCAGTCATCAGGAGCGATATCCTGGATCTCATAAGCTATTACAGGCTTGTTTGGAACATTACCTTCAAATGCAAGAAAGGGAAGGGATGTCTCGCCGCCTATAACAAGCGCTTTATCATCTTTTCCAAAATCTACAGCAAGAACTTTTCCGTTGAAACTCTCTTTAGGTGCAACAAATGACATATTAGCCTCCATTAAATACAGTTAGTAGCTATCAGCTTATAGCTAAAAGCTGTCTTTATTTACATTTCCAGATATGAATCTGCATAAAGTGTATTGTTTAAAAACAGATCAGAAGTCTTTGCAACATCCATAAGGTTTTTATCAAGCGGGTTCATTATGGCAGCTGAAAGGCCCTCATACATCAACAGTGAAAGATACACTCTGTCAATAAGGCTTCTCATCTCTTTGGGAACTCCGTTTGATATATTGCTGAGGCCGACAACAGATTTCATTCCAAGCTCACCGAACATCTTGATGGCATTCAGCGCGTGCTTTGCCTGGTCCTGAGTGGTGCAAACCTGAAGGATAAGAGGGTCAAGGTAGATATCATCATTAGGTACGCCCATCTCATCAGCTCTGGCCATGATCTCTGATGCAATAACCATCCTGTCATCAGCATCTGCAGGGAGCCCGCCTTTACCTACTGTGAGAGCTATGATCTGAGACTGGTACTTTGCCGCAAGCTCAAGCATTACAAATCTTTCAGGATCATTTGATGTGGAGTTGATAAGCGCTTTGCCCCACTCATTATTGTGTACCTTGAGGCCGGCCTCAAGTGCTGAGGCGTTTGTGGTGTCAAGACAGAGAGGCGCTTTTACAACCTCCTGAATGGACTCGACCATCCATGCCATCATCTCTTCGCCCTTTACTTCAGCAGGCCCGATATTTACATCGATGAATGTTGCGCCTGCCTTGTGCTGGTCGGCGGCAAGCTGCTGTATCCATTTAGGGTCACGGTTCTCCATGCCCTCTCTTACTTTTTTTGCTATGATGCTGATCTTTTCACCTATGACTATCATTCATGTCTCCTTTTAGATGTTATTAGAATTTCGGATAGAAATTGTATATAAGTATAAGCCTTTTAACATACCATAACAAGGGTGCTTTTTCCAGCAGGGTATGAGTAAATAAGAATTTTAAATATAATGGTTCAGGGGGCAAATCAAGGAAGTGCTCTTACGGGATGCTTAAGTCATCTAATACATTATAAAAAGCTGTAAGTGCTTTAGAATCAGGGGGAAGGGCAAATACCGAATTACCGACAAGGTCGAGCCTGAAGATATCCCTGTCATCCGGAAGGTTGTATACATTATCTATAGGCACCTCAATGTCACTTATAAGCTTTTTCACATCATCAAAGTCAATGCTTGAGACCCTGTTGACTACCAGTGCACGCCTGCCTATATCAAGCTTGAGTTCGTCAGCAAGGCTGTTGATCCGTTTTGATGCCAGTATCCCTTTTTTTGTCGGATCGCTGACCATAAGCAGAAGATCGACCTTATGGGTGGTCCTTCTGCTCAGGTGTTCCATGCCTGCCTCATTATCTAGCACTGCATAGCTGTAATCATCAGAAAGCTTGTCAGTGTACTTTCTAATTATATTATTGGCGGCACAATAGCATCCAGGACCCTCAGGCCTTCCCATAACAAGAAGATCAAAACCCTTAGCCTCTATTATTGACTCCTGCACCTTGTAGTCAAAAAGCTGCTCAGCGCTCATGCCTCCCGGACGGTCCTTTCCTGATCGGATCGTATCAAGAGACTCCTCCCTGAAGCTTCCGATGGTTGCGTGGCATTCAACACCAAGCGCCTCATTCAGGCATGCGTTGCTGTCCGCATCAACCGCAAGCACGGCTTTGCCTCGTTTTTCAACAAGATATCTTACAGTCAGTCCTGCAAGTGTTGTCTTGCCTGTTCCGCCTTTTCCCGAGAATGCTATGGTATATGACATTTATTCCTTTGTTTGTCATTCCCGCAGGTCTTTTGAGCGGGAATCCAGAAATCAAGGAAGTTGAACTTCCTTAATTGTCGAAGCTGAAAATCAATAGATACTTAAGATATCTTTTTTGGGACAGGTTAATCAAGGAGGGGGGGAGGAAGTTGAACTTCCATAATTATTGATGGGACAATGGACATCGCGTATCAACAGGAGTTTAGGTCTGATTCAATACTTTTTTAAGAGATGGGGGCGTTGAAACAGAAGAAGGTGTCATCGGCGAGAATATGGAGGTCAAGCTCTCAAATAACGGACCTGTAACAATATGGCTGGATTTAAAACATTAAACTGCACAATTATGTATTTTTTTGGTATGTTTATATAGAGCATGATTGAACACTGTTGATTCAGGTACTACTAATATGATGATTAAAGATCTAAGTGTTTTAAAGATAATTTGCATCTTATGTCTTTTAATATTCAATTTCTCTGGCTGCAGCCAGGAAAATAATGTAATACACGTAAGTCTTGAAGAGAGAGAAAAACTCCCGAAAGTAGAGGGGGCAGCAAAGGAAAAATCTGTTCGGATCGCTGTTGGCGCCATGATCACCCCAAGGGATGGGTACGCTTACTACAAGCAACTTTTAGATTATATCTCAGAAAAAACAGGTAGAACTGTAAAGCTTGTAGATAGAGACAGCTATTCCGAAATTAATAATTTATTAAGGAAAGGTTTAGTTGATATTGCATTTGTTTGCGGCGGGCCTTATGTCGTTGGTCACGATGAATTCGGGATGGAACTTCTTGTCGCTCCTCAAGTTAACGGTGAAACCGTCTATTATTCTTATATCATAGTGCCGGCTGACAGTCCGGTTGATAAATTTGAAGAATTGAGAGGAAAGACTTTTGCCTTTACTGACCCTAATTCAAACAGCGGAAAGCTGGTGCCCGATTATATGCTCGCAAAAATGAATGAAACCCCTGATTCTTTCTTCATGGAATATATCTTCACCTTTGCTCATGACAAATCAATCAAGGCAGTTGCCAATAAGTTGGTTGATGGAGCAGCTGTAGACAGTCTCATCTGGGAATACTACAAAAAAACCATTCCGGAATTAACGTCAAGGACCAGGGTCATAATGAAATCTGATCCTTACGGTATACCGCCTGTTGTGGTTTCTCCATATTTAGCCCCCGAATTCAAAAGCACCGTAAAAGAAATTCTTCTGAATATTCATAAGGATGAGGATGGCAGGGGGATACTTAAAGGAATGATGATTGACAAGTTTGTTGCAAAGGATGACGCCTCTTATAATTCCATTCGAGAAATACGCAGCTTTATAGAAGAAAATCAAGCTAATAAATAACTGAGAGCCATATGCGTTCAATTAACCTGCAGACTAAAACCCTGATTGTAGCTTTAGGGCTGATCATATTCCTGGGTTTGCTGATCATAGTCTTCTCAAAAACCCTGCTTCACAGAAAAATTGAAATTGAACTGCAAAGAAAAGGAGTGCACATAGCAAAAAACATTGCATTGGAAAGCGTAAACGAAATATTGACAGAGAACTTTCTGGATCTTCAGATATCCCTTTTTGAATATAAGAAAATGGAAAATGACATAGAGTATATATTTGTCCTAGATAAAGATGGGAATATTCTTACCGATACTTTTGGAGAAACATTTCCGGTAAATTTAAGAAAGGCGAATGATCTAAAGACAGACCTGACATACAACATACAGCGCTTAGGGACGGAAAGAGGGCGTATTATTGACGTTGCTGTGCCTATATTGTTAGGTGAAGTAGGAGTTGTACGTTTAGGGTTGTCAGAGAAGCATATTAATGAAAGCGTAAATAGTATCGTTAGAGTACAGATCCTGATTATTATTGGGGTTTTAATTCTGGGTGGGATTGTAGTCACTATTATAAATACAGCACTAACAAGGCCGATCAGTGAACTTATAAAAGGTGCCCATGAAATAAGCGGAGGCAACCTGAAATACAGGGTCAATATCATAAGAAAAGACGAGATTGGAGAATTAGCTGAATCGTTCAATGCTATGACAGAAAGTCTGAGCGAGGCCAATAAGGTGCTTAACGAGGAAATAGCAGAGCGTTTAAGAGTAGAAGATGATCTTAATAAAAGAGTGCATGAGCTTGAGGATTTCTACAATATGAGTGTTGGCAGGGAATTAAGGATGAAGGAACTCAAAACAAATATAGAGAATCTGAATGAGGAGTTAACAAAACTGAAGGATGAGCTTTAATAAATTAATATATAAATTACTATTATTTAAAGGGAGTGTCCACATACATCAGATTATTTAGTATCTCATCTTTTATGATTGGCTTAAGAGCACGTGGGGTAGTAAGGTCTACTTAAGGAAGTTGAACTTTCTTAAGTATGGAGGTTCAACCTCCTTAATAAATAATTATTTCTTTTTCTTTTCAGTAGTTACCTTGTACTTTTTTCTTACTTCCTTTATCTTGCCGCAGGTGTATGAACCTTCGGGGCATGGGGCGTATAGGCATGAAGGGCCTGAGCGCTGGAAGATTACAGGTGAGACTTTTTTAGCGAGTTTAAGCATCTTATCAGCCATTGCTCTTATTTCCCACTGGGCGCGGTTGCAGCAGCGCTGCCTGAAGAAGTGCTGAAGCTCTCTTGCATTCATTGTGACGACAATCTTAGTCTCAGCAGCATTGGGAAGGACAAACCTTGCATCCTGATTGGCTGATTCGCCCTTAACGCCATTTTCATTGAGCTTCTGAACTATCGTGTTGTAGGCTTCCTGCGCATCCTTCATAAAGTTGATGAAGATACGTTTTAGCTCCTTGTCAGCTTTGATCGTTTCAGGGATGATATAGTCATATCCAGATTCCTCGCTCACATATCTCTGTGACTGTTGTGAGTATGATGCAAGACGGTGTCTTACGAGCTGATGGGAACATGCCCTTGATATACCCTCTATCGCAAACGTGAATGAAGGATGCTCAACAGGGGTCATGTGGCCCATATGCATAAGCTTTTCAACAAAAGCTTTCTGATCCTTCTTTTCTATTTTCCCCTTTAAAGACTCAATATCAGAGGGACTGTAGCAAAGCTTTGCCGCCATTGCAACAGTAGCTTCAGGGTCTGGTGTATGGCGAAGAAGTAAAACTTTCAGTTTTGCCTGGGACATTGAACGCTCCTTGATTGAATCGGTTTTTAAGGTAGGGATATAATAATCCTGTTATGAGGTTGAAGTCAATTTATTGGTGGAGCTGAGCAGTCAGGTGATATTCATACAGGCAAAACCTGCAGTGCTGACCGGAAGTGATGATTAAGAAAAATAGCTTTTGTCCACCTGCTGCAGAAGAATCTCTATCCCTTTACTGTTAAGCGGTTTTGAGAAGAGAAATCCCTGGATATGCTCACAATCAAGATCTCTTATCCTTGCAAGCTGTTCTTCTGTTTCAACGCCTTCAGCTGTAACCTGCATATTAAGGTTTTTAGCCAGCTCGGTAATGGTTTTAGCGATCTTATGCCTGTCTCCTTTTATGTCCACCTTGCTGACAAAAGACCTGTCTATCTTCAGTGCGTCTATAGGGTAATCGTGAAGGTAGCTTAATGATGAATAGCCGGTGCCGAAATCATCAATATGGAGCTTAATGTCAAGTTCTTTTAGTTTTGAAAGAATAGGGGAGATAGTATCAGAGTGCTCCAGCAGGATGGTCTCTGTTATCTCAAGAATAAGAGTTTCCCCTTTTATCCCGGTTCTCTCTAAGGAATCCCTGACCTGCGTTACAAGCTCAGGGGTGAACTGCTTACTGGAGACATTTACACTTACTGTTAAAGGCTGGTCAGTTTTGTATTTATTCTGCCATATATTGATCTGGCGGCAGGCCTCTTCAACTGCCCAGCTGCCAATAGGAACGATCAGGCCGGTCTCTTCTGACATTGGTATGAACATGTCAGGTGTCACTAATCCACGTACAGGGTGCTGCCATCTTATCAGGGCTTCGAAGCCGGTAATCTTTCCACTTCTTGACGATACTATAGGCTGATAAAAAAGCTCGAATTCGTTGTTCTCAACTGCATGCCGCAGGTCTGTCTCAAGTTTCATTGAGTCCACAACTGTGTCATACATGTCCGGGCTGAATATTACATACCTGTCCCGTCCCAGCGTCTTGGCATGGTACATGGCGATGTCTGCATTGCGTATGAGGTCATCAGGCTTTTTGAAATCTACATTGCTGAAGGATATGCCTATACTTGAAGTCATATATACTTCGTGTTCATCAATGACGAATGGTGCTGCCAGATCCTTTCCGATACGGTCCAGAAGACGGGTTACGCTATCGGCCTCTTTTATATCCTCGAGCAGTACCGCAAATTCATCGCCGCCAAACCGGGCCACAGTATCGCCGGGGCGAAATGACTCCTGGAGTCTACTGCTGACCTGGACAAGAAGCTTATCGCCAATACGATGCCCAAGACTGTCATTGACAACCTTGAAACGGTCAAGGTCAATAAAGAGGACGGCGAACATACTGTTGCTTTCATCCCTTGAAGATCGCTTGATAACATGTGAAAGACGGTCCATAAAGAGTGCGCGGTTAGGAATGCCTGTAAGCGCATCGTGGAACGCATCATGCAGAAGCTGCTCGGCAACAGACTTGCGTTCTGTTATATCTGTTTGTGAGCCGGCCATCCTATATGCTTTTTCGGCTTCATCCCTTACAGCTATCCCGCGAGTGAGCATCCACCGGTATGTGCCGTCATTATGCAGTATGCGGTGTTCACTTTGAAATTGAGGAGTCAACCCTTTGATATGTGCATTTATCTCAGATTCAACCAGATTCCGGTCATTCGTATGTATACGGCTGAGCCACTCGTCTGGGTCGCTTCCGATCTCACTTTCACTGAATCCCAGCATGGCTTTCCAGCGTGGGGAAAAATATATATTATGATTTATCAGGTCATAGTCCCATAATCCGTCATTTGAACCTCGTGCTGAAAGTGCATATCTCTCTTCGCTCTCTTTAAGATTCTCTTCGCTCCTCAGCCGTTCTGTAACCTCATCATGGATCTTAGCGCTCATCAGGTTGAAGTGCCTTGCAAGCTCACCAAATTCATTGCTCCCCTTATATTCGACCTTGGTGCCGAACTGACCGGACTCTATCCTTCTTGTTGCATCAAGAAGTTTACCTACAGGGTTTGTAACTGACCTGGTCAGGATAATAGCGACTATCACTCCGAGCATCAGGCAGACAAGAATTGTTGTAAGAAGGATCCGCTTTATCTTCTCTATCTCTTTTTTTGTCTCGCTTGTAAGCAATGTTAATCTGTTGCTGGCGTTATGGGACATCTGCTCTGTACGTGAAAGGATCTTTTCACCGATAATAACTGCATCATCTTTCAACCTCATCATACGCTCTTTATTTGCGCTGCCTGTCAGGTAGTAGCTGATATGGGTTTCGTAGTCTTTGATCAGGGACTGGATATTAATGATCCGGTCAGTTAATACTCGGGAATGATGACAGGATGTGCATTTAGCAGCAGTTGAGTTGAGTATGTTTACATTGCTTATAATTGAATCGAGGTCTTGAGCATGCGGAGTATGCGCGGCATAAAGGTTTGTCTGTACAGTCTGCAGGCTGATCACCAGAGAGCGCCTCAGACCCTCAACTTCATGCAGGCCTATTATGTCTTTCAGTTCATCAGTGGTGTCCTCAATAAAGAGTATTGAGAGCGCCACCCCTGCGGAGAGGAAGATGAATATGGCTATAAGGCAGAGAAGGATCCTTTTTTTCATTTATTCTTGTACCCGTACTTTTTAAGGTCTATGCCAGCCTTGTCAGCAAGATTGAATATGGGTGAATAATCAGCTTCAGTTGTTTCTATGAATTTTATTATGCCGAATTTATTAAGAACATCTTTGCCCTCAGGGTCATCCGACATGTCTATGAGAGCAGCCTTAAGTTTTTTCTTTAATTCAGTCTTGATATCTTTACTAAGGCCGAGGCCGTTGGAAGGGAAGTCCGGGGATGTTGCAAGAATAACAAGATTGTCCTTTATGGCTGAGTCATCCTTTGCAAGCATATTAAAAACTGTGTTCTTTGCACATCCGATAGATGCCTCCTTGTTGATAACCGCATGTATTGCGGCATCATGGCTGCCGGTGAAATAATGCTCTTTAAAATATGTGTCAATATCGGTTACGCCGTTGTCATAAAGGTATGCAAGGGGGAATATGTAACCCGCAGTCGTCGCTTTATCAACAAATGCGATAGTCTGGTTACGCATCCTCTTCACGTTATTGATCGTGCTGTCCTTATGTACAAAGATATAGCCTCTATAAGAGGATGTGCCGTCAAGGTTTACAGGCCTTGCGATATGCTCTATACCGAGGTTCTTTATTGCAAGAGCACCTGTGAAGCTTCCCCAGAAGGCACCGTCAAGTCCCAGCTTGTTATAGTTTTCAAGAATATTGCCGTATCTTGAGAGTATGGTGAATTTGATCCTTATTCCTGTCTTCTTCTCAATGTAATCTCCTAAAGGCTGATATCTCTTCATCTGCTTAAAGACATTCTGTTCCGGTATCAGTCCGATCTTCAGCTCTTCGGCAAATGATGTCGTAGATAGAAAAAAAAGCAATAAAACAGTAATTAAGTATCGCATATCAGCTCCTTGTTTTAAGTAAGTAAGGTGAAGCCGTCTTTGATTTTTTCATATACATCTATTATAAGCTAATTACATATCAATATCGCTTATTGTACCTTTGTTCTGAACTTCAACTGGAAAGATGGATCGCCTCCCCCGGTACCATTGAACTGGCTTTTTGGGCTGATCTCAATACTGGTGACATTGGTATCAAATCCACCTGTAGAGACCGGCACATAATCGTATGTGTAGGGGCCTGGTGATGTCTCATCTGAGAAGTTTACATCGTCAGTCAGGTCAGTCAGGTCAGTGAATGTACATGAGAGGCCACTCAGAGGCGTGCCGTCTATAAAGTCTACAGGCCCGCAGGAACCATAGCTGTCAACATAAAGCTCTGTGTTGGCGGATATAGGATCAGTAATGATCAGTGTGCCATCGTCTACAGCACCAGCACCGCTGTTTATTAAAAGAAGAGAATATTCCACAACACATCCAGGTATGTATTTTGGGTCTGTTGTTCCGTTGATGGGGTCCGAGTATGTCACTACTGTTTTTGAAAAAGCGATATTAGGGAGCAGCCCTACTTCAACGGAATCAGAACAATCATTATTTGTCTCATCTATCTCATTAAGAACTCCTGCGCCTGGGTCAACCGCGCATGTGCCGCCGCTCCTTGGATTTTCAAGAGTACCGGCCGCATCCGGAGTGACAGTGACCGGCACGCTGAATGAATCAGCAGGCGGGATAGTCACATCTCCGCTGGCGGCACAGGTAAGGGTGTCTGACGTGATCGAACAGTTGATGGTACCGGCCACGCCGGCAGTCTTTGTCACAGTACCGACGGCATAGGTCGGGCCTGTATCTGGCAGGTCGTCAGTCAGCATCGTATTAGTATCAAGAAAGAAGGCAGAACCTGCGCTGGCAACATTGGTTACAGTAATCGTCCAGTCAAATGTGCCGGGAAATGGAGCCGTTCCGCTGGCGTCATTTACCTTTATTGCTGTAAGGTCAGGAGCCAGAGGGACGGTAAGTGTATCAGTCGGTGATGTAACACTGCCGCCTGTGGCCGAAGCTATGTTAGTTATCTCTTTTGCCGTTACATCCGCAGCGATAATTGTATAAGTAGCAGTACAGGTGATAGCTTCACCGGGGTCAAGAAAGTTATCAAAGTCGCCAACTGTATTTACATCAGGACAGTTCTCATCCGTTGATTTGTCATCCGCAACCGTTATCGGGCCGACCAGTGGGGCAAAGCCGCTGTTCGTCACCAGGTAGCTGTAATTCAATACATCATCGACTGCAGTAAAATTGTTCTCTGCCGCACTCTTAACAATAGTGAGTGCTGGAGTGGCATATGTTGCAGTAGAAGGACTGGAGTTGACAGTGCCGATATATGTCCCGTGACCGGTAGCTGTATTAGGGTTTGAGCCTGAGACAGCTGTAACAGGCCCGATGACGCAGGTATCAATATGGTTATCATTAATGGATACGGGAACAGGCAATGGGTCACGCCAGACACAGCCGGATGGATCAACAGCCGTATGCGGGTCAGTGACATTAACAGATGTGAGAGCTACATCGCCTGTGTTCTCAAGTGTGAACCTATAATAGACATTACCGCCCACATCCATAGGCAAAAATGAAGACCATGGCCCGGATGCGGTAGAGCCTACCTGCTTCAGTAAAGATATGCTTGGATAGGCAGTGATAACGATCAATGAATCTGAGGCGGTATTGCCGTTTTCGGGTACGGCATTGATTATATGGGAAATATTCCCGCTGGTGTTTGCATATGTTGCCTGAGTCGGGGATGTTACATCAACACTGAAGAAGCATGTGCTGTTTGCTGAGATGGTTCCGCCTGTAAGCCTTATGCCGGGATCGGCTGCAGCAAGTGCTCCGCCGCTGTCATCAAGTAATGACCCGCCGCATGTATTTGTTGTTGTAAGCGGTGCAGCAACAGTGAGGCCGGCAGGGAAGGTGTCGGTGACTGCAACACCGCTAAGTGAATTATTCTGATTCGGGTTTGTAATGGCGAAGGTCAAGGTCGAAATGGCGCCCTCCAGGATTGGATTGGGTGCGAACTGCTTTGATATCTCAGGAGGCAGTACCGCTGTTATCGAGTCAGAGGCGATACCGGTTGAGGTGTTGTTCTTGCCGGTTTCAGTCGACTCAACAAACCCGCTGACATTGTTGTGAGGCCCTTCATCTGCAACAGTGACCAATACAGAGAATGTGCATGTCCCTCCTGCGACCATTGTCCCGGCTGTCAATTTTATACCCGGGTCGGCTGCAGCAAGCAAGCCGCCGCTATCATCCTGCAATGACCCGTTGCATGTATTTGTTGTTGTAAGCGGTGAGGCAACTGTAACACCGGCTGGAAAGGTATCGGTGACTGTAACGCCGGTCAAGGCATAGCCCGCATTTGGATTGACTATCGTAAAGTTCAGAGTCGAGGTTCCTCCCACCTGAACAGGATTTTGAGCAAAGTTCTTAGTGATGGTAAGAGGATCAGGCCTCTGGCAGCCCTTGAAAATTATATCATCAAGATACATCACGGCGGCGTCCTTGCTTGCCCCGTCACTGCTGAATCGGAATACTGTTGTGCCTGTGCCTGTGGCAGCGGCAGCGGCAGTCAGCCCTGTCGTCCATCCGCCTTTAGCAGCTTGCGGGTATGGGGCATATGTAACAAAAGGCGCTCCGTCAGCACTGGTATTAATATATATGTTGCTCAACGGGCTTGCCCAATCCCCATTTAACAGAAGATTAGTATTGAAAGCTACTGTGACCCCGTTATAATTGCTTGTATCCAGGGTAAACTGAAAATAGTTAGCCGTAGAAGCAGGGGTTTCAGACCATCCGTTCCCCCCGGTCGGCGCTGTTCCAGCCCATGAGTTAGCAGCAGCGCTTCCGATAGCTGCAATGGTTTGAGTGCCGGAAACGGTAGTGTAGCTTGTTGTGGCTGTTGAGACATCGGATGCCTTGGATGTGTAAGGAGGAGAAGGGCCTCCTGAACCCTGTCCGCTTGCAGGCATCTCCCATCTTGCCAGCTCAATCTCCTGTCCGGGACAGGAAGATGGTATCGGCGGCAGAGGAGGGGTAGTATTTACCAGCAGCGTATCGGTTGCATTATCGCCTGTATCGATCAGATCAACGAAGAGATTATTCGATGTATTAGTGTATGTTCCGATGGTCGGAACGGTCACATTGACCTTGACGATACAGCTGCTGTTAGCCGATATGCTTCCACCTGAAAATGAGACAGAAGCAGCTCCGGCAGAAGGTGAATATGTAGGAGTGCCGCAGCCGTTTGTGGTTGCATTCGGTGTGGGGGCGACCACCATCGCGCCGGGAGATGTAGGGAAGACATCAATGAAATTTATACCGCTTATCTGTCCTGCATTAGGATTTGAGAGCGTGAATGTAAGGACAGATATGCCTCCAACATTTGTAGGGTCAGGGGAGAAGTTCTTATCAATAGTGACGATGGATGGATCAATAATGTTTGCAATTCTTGCACCTGTTGAATAGTCGGCATTATAGTGAAAGCTGCTGCCTGAAAAGTCATATAGAAGTGTGTTGAGTGTCTCGGAAGTACCCCCTCCTGAGATTATTTTCACCACATAGGTTGTGACAACATTGTTGCCGCCTGTTTTGTAATCATTATAACAGTCAAGGTAGTTCGGGCTGTCAGGGTCATTCTCCCATACACATGCGTCTGCATAGAGTGAATCATGTCCTGTCTCGTCTATATGCGGGGCATTATTGGCTGAGTATGTTGTATCGACTGATAGTATCTGGAAGATGGTGTTTGGAAAGTTTATGAATGATTCAAACTGGTTATACCCCTGTGTGGCTGTGCCGCCCTTGAGCTTTATGGTATATGTGTTGCCGACTGTCAGACTCATTGCTCCGCCGGCAGGTATTGAGACGCCGTCAAGCTCCACGTCATTTATGTAATTACGGCTCTGGGATATGAGATGCTCAACGTAAAGTTCGCGGGGAGTGGGGGTGCTGGCACCGCCCGCTGATATGTGATATCTGCGGGTGGTATCAAAAGATGCTGCGATCTTGTTGACCTCAACCTCAAAGAAGGCCTCCTCACAACCTCCAGCAGAGATCGATGGTATCGTTATAGAGGAACCTCCTCTCAGGGTAATGTTGGCATTTGCCGAATCCCATGTAAAGGTGACTGGGACATTAGTAACAGATGTCGTGCTGCAGACCTTGGCCCCGACAGGAAAGTAGGTAGGCCCTGTGGCAGGTCTGTTGCTGTCCAGCCCGACGACATTCCATGATGATGGTGTGAGCGTAAAAGATGCATCAGCTTCAATGGATGACACAAAAATCATACAGAGAATGAGAGCGGCCTTAAATAAAATACGCAAGTTTAAATTAATGTGTAATTTCCTCATACTTGAAATGAATCAGAACAGTACGTCAGATCCAGTAACGACTTACATTTGTGCTTCAAGTTAAATATAAATGTGTAAAGTCAGGGTTGACTCACATGAATACCCATCTAATATATTCTTGCTCTGAACTTGAGCTGAAAAGATGGATTGCCGCCGCCTATTCCGTTGAATGATCCTTTGGGATTTATCTCTATACTGGTCACATTCGAATCATACCCTCCGGCCGGGACAGGAACATAATCATAGATATAGGGGCCTGGTGATGCCTCATCCGAGAAGTTCACATCATCACCCAGGTCAGATAGGTTTGTAAATGTACATGAGAGCCCGCTTACAGGTGTGCCGTCTATAAAATCTATGGGGCCGCAGGAACCGTAGGGATCAACAAAGAGTTTGGTGTTTGCAGGTATTGGGTCAGTTATGAATACTGAATCTGTATCAGTCCATCCCTCATCCGTGTTTGTTGTCAGTATCGTGTATATGACATCAGCTCCGGGAATTTTCTTCGGGCCGGTGAATTCATTAATAGGGTCCCACTCGTTTGCCACTGACTTTAAAAGTATAATGTCGGGGAGAACAACTTTTATTATATTAAAGCCTGTATCTATTATTTCACCTTCATTACCTTCAGTTACAGTTACATTGGCGGTCCAGAAACCGGTTGGCCCTGCAGAAGGGAAGGTGTATTGATATTCATAGGTCTTGTTGTTGGTTCCTGAATCAGCTACCTGTGTCATAGAAGCCGCAGTAACAACCGTCACAGTATTAGGGTTGATAATATCGATCTTGGCGCTTGTGATATCAAAACTGCCGAATGGATCACTTACAACAGCGCGTATATATGAAGTGGTAGGGACTATTATCGATTGTGTTGAGCCTCCTGAATAAGCAGCATCATAAAAATCAACACTGTCCACGCTGACTACAGTTGTAACATCCATCTCCAGCCTTGATGTGTCACCTGTCACAACATCATAAGGATATACGAATATTGATTCATCAGAAGTTCCCGGAGGAATTGCAGGGTCATTGTCAACAGTCACCCTTAATTGTGCACCCGGCGGGAGTGTTAACGGGGTAGGCGGTACTATAGCGATAGGGAATGTGTAGGCATTTGTGACGGTATTGCTTAATGGAGGAGTTGTTAGTGTCAGGGTTGTGGTACCGATCGCAACAGGGCCGGGCAGGTAATCCACTGTGACCTGAACATTACGGTTATTTGTGTTCAGGTTTCTCTGTAGCTGAAGGGTAACAGACATATTGCCTGTAATTGTAAGGTTGTCCTGAAGTACCGGGGTCTGAAGCCATATTCTGTCAGCAGGTGCGCCATCCTTACGTATCCTTACCCTGTTTGGAGCTATAGGCGCAGTTATAGGTACACGGTTCATCTGCTGCGGCTGTGTCGGTGTGTCCTGGAAATCAGGTGCCTGGAAGTAGAGTTTTTTATTGCCCGGAATCGTTTGAGACACAACAACAGTCGGGGCGATAGGGGTCGCGTCCGGACCGTTAGGGTTATTTATTGAGGCTGTATTATTGATAAGTGTGCCCGGTGCTGTTCCGCCTGCAATATCCACGTCATATATAATTGAGACAGTGCCGTTTGCAGGTACTGTAATGCCTGAAATATTAAGGATAGGGTATGTAGTATTTACAGTAGATCCTACAGGAGTACCTATAATGACCATATTGGTAAGTTCAGGTGTCTGGATGTTATCTATTACAGTTACGTTGTTAGCAATTTCACCGCCGGACTCTATTATATTAATGGTGTACCTTATGGTATCGCCGGGGTCTGCAAAGGCACCGTTAAGGTCAACAACAGTCTTGGTTGATGTGACAACGCTCGGCATGTTTATAGTTATGCTGTCTGTCGATGAGTCATTGCTTGAGACATTATCAAACGTCGGGCTTGATACGGTTGCGGTATTATTTACGCCGGGGAAGCCTGTCTCATCAACAAGGACGTTTATCGTCAATGTAGGCGCTGTTTCCCCATTAACAAGTGTTTCGTCGTAATACCATATATCAGTTCCTGCAGTATGATTCCAGTCGGTGCCTGACCAGGAGTCAAGGGTCAGTCCTCCAGGAAGAATGTCAGTTACGGTTATTGTTTCGACATCGGGGCTGGGGCCGTTATTGGAGACTACAATATCGAAAGATTCGACTTCTCCGGATACAAAGTCGCCTGTATGTGATTTAGTTATATCAAGGTCTGCAACAGGCACATTTCTGACAGATATAACCTCAGCGCTCAGAAGGACAAGATCCTGCCCGGAAGAATACCTGGTTTGAACAGATGTCTCACCGCCTGTAAGATAAGGTGTTACATCGTAAACATCAAAGTCAACGCCATAACTCAGGTCGGTGCATATAGTGCATGGAGGGTCAGGCAGCATTCTGATAGTAGAATTAAACTGGTTTCCTGCAGGGTTTCCTGTTGGAGTCGGCTCAGTACTTGTCAGGTTAGCAACCGGGCCTATTCCTTTGAATGTAAGAGCTTCACTGAAACCCCCGCTTGTGCCTGAATTCGTCTCGTCCCCCTCCCAGGTTATATGCCCGTGCTTGCCGTCATAGTCCGTGTAAGCAGTACCTGTGGGCACTGAGAAGTTGGAAGGTGTAAGAACGATCTCACTTGACTGAAAGTATTCAAAACCATCATAGATGTTTATGACCCTCAATGGGATAGGTGTTACAGTATCCTCATATATGACGACCAGTGACCATCCTCCTACACATGCATCAACTGTGGAGTGTGGCGCACCGTTATATACAGTAAGGCCGCTGAAGTCTATCGTATGTGTGCCTGTACCAAGGGCCTGTATGGTTCCGGTGACTTCTCTTTCTGCGCCGAAGAAGAATAAGTTACTTCCTCCATATACGAACAACTCGGTATGCTCCTCATCCGCATCCACACTGATGCCTTCGAACGTAACTGTATAGTCACCATCACCGTCATTCTGCATCGACCCTGCCCAGTAAAGTATTGCATCTACTATAGTTGCGTTTGCAGGAATAGTAAGGTTGGCTGAGTCAGATGCGTTGAAACTGCACTCAAGGCCGCTGCCGTTAGGATTTGAACGTAATGTCCCGCCAGTGCCTGTGAAGTCGTATAGGCCGGCATAAGTATGGTTGTTTACAATGGGTGTGCCGGTAGGCGCAGCATCATTATTGGTTATCGTCAGGACAGCGGTATTCTGTCCTCCTATAACGGCTCCGCCTGTAGGGTTGTTTATAGTGAGGTTGATCGTCTCATCGGCTTCATATATGCTGTCATCATTAATGGGGATGGCACATGTTTTATTAGCCGTATCTCCATCAGCCCAATTTAAGGTATATGTCCCGCCTGTGTAGTCAGAGCCGGCAGTGGTTGCTGTACCGTCGCTTGTTACGCAGTCAACACTTACAGCACCGGTGCTTCCCCCTGTACGTGAGACAGTAGTTGTAACGGTGGTGCCCACACCCTCACTTTCAGAATAGGTAGGAGAAGTGAAATTAAATGTCCCGTTAACTGATGGAGGGGTGACTGTATAACTGAGGTATACAGAATACCAGTAGTTACCAAAACTGCCTCCGGCAGTCCATGTTGCAGGATACGCGGTATTCTCATTTGTGCTGACTGAGGTTGAATTATATCTTCCTCGTGTTAATTGAAAATTTCCTGCACCACCATTGTTGTTCTGATATGGAATGGCGAAGCCGCTGTCATTTCCTTTGAAGGCAACCCATGTAGGGGTATTCTTTGGAATAGTGACTGCAGGGCAGGCGAGGGTTATCCACTGGTTTGTGAGTCCGATTGGAGTCAGGCCGGCATCACAGAGCAGTGTAGCTCCGGAAGGATTTGCAAGTGTGCCTCCTGTATAGACGCCGAGCCTTACGTCGGCTGAGTTAGTACCTGATACATAGATGGATACACTCTGCAGAGTCATGAAATCCGTGTTAGGAGATGTTCCTCCCATGGCACGAGTATAATTAATATTTGAGGGGCCGTTCGGGTTAACGGCAGGCCTGCCCCAGTCAACAGCTTCTGCAGCAGAAGTCAATGTGAAGGATATAAGGATCGCTGATGTAAGTGATAAAAAAAATCTCTTAAGTTTTGAAGTCATACTTGTAATATCCTTTGTAAACTATATGTTACTCAATATCAGAATTTCTTTTTACAATATCTTTTATGCTGTTCTGGTCAAACTTCATCCTGAACTGGATGAACGGTCCCTGTGCTGTATACTTTGCCGATGAGAAGTCTTCGTCAACAAATCCTGTAAAGTTGTATCCGAGGCTGACCCATGCGTTCGTCATAATGTTGCAGCCGACTGAGAGGCCTGCGCTGTAGTCATACTGGTTAGAGTTCCATGAATGCAGCAGGCTGCCTCTTGCCCCTATATCCCAGCGTTTTGTAATGTCATGCCTTGCCTCAACGCCTATAAGGTCAGTGAACCCGCTGTATGAAGTACCGTCGAAGGTATCCTTCACATACTTTGCACCATACTGGAATGAGACCTGATTTCTGATATTTGGTTTGTAATTGGCATTCATGTTGTTAACGATCTTCCAGCTCTCATAGTTCTGGTCAGGCCCGGTCTCCTCGAGATAGTAGAAGTCGAGACGGTCAAGAATTATCCATTCTGTGTTTCTCGGGCGGTGAGCAAGTCCCAACCTTAAATTTGCATCTAGCGTCTCATATCCGGATTCTGTCTCTGTAGTGAAGAGGTGAAGGCCTGCTGACATGCCGAGCCCCTTTCTTACCTCACCGTATATGGCCGTGTGCAGGCCGTACTTGTCCTCAATATCTGAATATCTTGCCTCTCCGCGCCAGTCCCAGGACCACTTCTCTTCGCTGTATGTGGTTCCGAGGGAGAAGGCGGTAAAGTCATTAGTTGATATTCCAAGGAAGGACGGAATACTTTCACTCTCAGTCTTCTTTATCATCCGGGAGTGGTCGAAACCTCCGTTGAAGCTCCACTTATCATACTGCCATGCCTGTGACAGGCCCATTGTGGCAAAGACCCTTGTTCCGTCTTTGTCGTACTGCCTTGTGAGTGATGATACTGTTGTGCCGCCGCTCCAGGGCACGGATGTGATTCCTGCTCTTGAGTTCTGTGTATCTATGTCATCACCATTGGTGAATTCATGTTCTCCAAAGACTGTCACGTAATTGTTAATGATATAGTCAGACCCGAATATCGTTCTTGTCGGGAAGTCGGCATTTTCGTTATCGCTTCCCAAAGACTGCTCCCGGTCAGCACGGAGAGTTAGACGGCCGTCCATCATTGTCTTGCTTGCACCTGCTGTGGCCTGAAGGGTGCTGTTTGTCGTGCCGTCATCAAGTGTTTCCTCTGCATGGCGCAGGCCGCCCCTGACCTTGTATGTATCAGCTGTATACTCTGTACTGAGTTCGCCTACATCCCTGTCATGGTCATCTGCAAGGTCCTGCTGCCTGTAAGCAAGTGCATTAACCGTCAGCCAGTCATTTATGCTGTATGATGCTTCTGCCCCGTACTTTCTTGTTCCTCCCTCAGATTCATTCTGCTGGTCAAGGCCGAAACCACCCTCCTGCTCCCTGTAATAGACGGTGCCGTATAGGTTCTCGGAGTTATGTTTTATTTCGGCAAGGTAAGCATCCCCGTTTACTTTCACACCTTTATCAGTGCTTTCTGTGGAAGAGTACTCAGCTTTTATAGTTGTGTTTTCAGTTATATCAAGCGTGGCATCTGCACCATAGAGGTCACCCTCACTGCCGGACCCGCCTTCGTGAATATATGTAGCCCCGGTCTCGAGCATGTTATTGAGAAGCCTGACAGCACCACGGCCGCCATAGCTGTATTCATTGCTACCATTGGGATCGTTTAATTCGAAATCAATGACTATATATATCGGGTTCATATTCTCATCCTTGCTGAATACAGGTTCTTTGAAGAATATGGTGCCTGAATCATAATCGATGCTATAGTCGATATGCCTTGACAGGGCGCGTGTCTCAAGAATAACCTCGGTGCGGAACCGGTCGCGCGTCTCGATCACGACATTTTCTGAGTTCAGAACTATATTTTTATTTGGGTCGTCATCATCAAAGAGGTGATAAAGGCCGGAGGTGCCGTCACCCCTTATCTCTTTCTTTATAAATGCCTGGTCTGTCTCTGTTGCAAATAGGTTGAGGCTGAACCTTTCAGTCTGAAGCTCTGTCTTTAGGCCTGTGAAGCTCCTGTTGTAGCGTGAGAGCTCTGTAACATTAAGGCCGGTGTTGAAGTCGCCAAACAGAGCATAGAACTGGTTTCTCTCAAGTTTTACATAAAGCTTTTCAGCACTGGCGCTGTCATACTGCTGATTCGCTGTATCGCCGTAGAGGGTGTAGTATGAATCAGGGTCTATGGTGCCGAAGAGGCTGTCAGACCCATCCTTTCTCTCTTTTTCTGAATCATATGCAAGGGTAAGGAGCCATTCACCCTTTATGGTTCCTTTTGCAAAAAATGCCACACGCCCGTCCTCATATAGTTCATCCCTGATATCTGAATCATCAAGATTCTCCATGTTGCCTGATAATGTGTTGTACCCGAGTGTGCCTTCAGCAAGCCCGACGAGTATCCATTCCCGGGTTTCAGGGGTGAGCCATGCAGTCACAATATCTTCACCTTCTACAAGGCTGAATCGGAGTGCAACCTCACCGGTCTGAGATGTAGGCATAAGCTCGATAAGAGCAACTCCATCATCACCGATCAAATAATTTGATATCTCACCGTTTAATGACATAAGAGGGTTTTCATTCAGTTCCTCAATCTTTGTAAGGGAAGAGTAGGGCGGGTCAACACTGTACTCGCCAACTACACCCTCTCTGGCAGGATGGCCGGTATTGTCTGTAAGGCGAACCGCTATTACAGCAGGTGTCAGCCCGTCAGCAACAAGCCTTGACCTTTCAGGTACCAGTTCTGCTTTTACAGGAGAACTGGAATAATGAATCTGTTTTGATATCCTTCTGCTTTCTGTTCCGTCCTGATCATACTCTACTGCTTCAAGCAGATTGTCACCCTCCTCTAAGTGGATACCTATCCAAAGAGTTACTGCAACACGGTTATCATCTCTTTTTGTTGTCCCGTCAAGGTAAAGCGGGTCAACCCCTTCACCATTTAGAAGCAGTACAAGTTCTTTACCAGGGTTATGTTTTATTGCTGCCTTTATGCTTGGGATAGGTGGATAATATCCATTCGGCGGCCATACAAAATCGAGGCCTGTTTCTGCATTGTTCATCCACATCCAGTTGAATTCAGGGATGGTCTCTTTTTCGATCTCTTTATCTTTTTCATCAACAGCTTTACTTTCCCTGGAAGGCATTATTCCATCAAGTTCAACGACCTTCTCTCCGCTACTGTCTTTTGTATTTATTACTTCATGCCATGTGCTGCTCTGCTCAGCAATGATATTAAGTTCCACACGCCTGTTTCTGGCCATGCCCTCACTTGTATCATTGCCGGCTACGGGCTCATCAGGCCCCTTGCCGTCAATTATTATCTGGTCAGGAGAAAGATCCATATGTTTAGACATGTATCGAGCAACGCTTCGAGCCCTGACAAAAGAGAGCTTATAGTTGTCGGCAAATGTACTAATGAGCCGATTACTTATCCGCTGTGAATCAGTATGCCCTGTGAAATGGATGCTTTCTATTTTTAATGTGTTGAGCTTCTTGACCACTCCATCAAGCCTCATCTTGTCCTCACTGCTCAGCACAGCGCTGCCGGATAAGAAGTGCGGGTGAAGGTCGATAGGAGGCAAGGTTATGTTTTCGCCGCTTATGACCCTTGTCAGTATATTGTCAGCCAGAGGAGTCCGGTTGTTTTTAGCTTTGTCAGTATCAAAGGTGAGAAGCGCTTTAGTTGTAAACTCCTCCTCATCCTTTCCGTATGGAATATCTGCACTGAGCTTGATCGTTCCTTCCCAGTCAGCCTCCACATCACCAAGGCGGTAAGTAAGTGCGTTGTCTATTTCAAAAGGGTCCTCAAGAGCGGTGTCACCATGATGACTGCTTCCTTTTACATAATTGAGGCCATCCGGCAGGATCACCGAAAGTCTAAGGTTCTGCAAAGGCAGATTTGCTGAGCGAAGAAGCACTTCATAATCAACCATGCTGCTGCAGCGGTCATTTTGCGCTTCACATTCAGTATCAGTCAGGGTGCTCTTTAATTCAATTGCAGCTTCTCCCTCGATCTCGAGAAGCATTGCAGGCTTTAAGGCTAAATGGAAGTCAGCGCGCCACATAGTGCCGCCCTGCAGGTCTACAAACTGTGAGAAGGAACGTCCTGCATATCTGGTATTCTCCTCACACGGCACGATCCAGTACTCTTCAGGCAGGCTCTCAATATCAAGCTGCACCACATGCACTCCCGGCTCTATGCCTTCAAAGTGATACTTGCCTTCTTCATCGGTCAGGATGTATGTGCCGTCCTCAAGGTATATCCTTATTCCTGAAACACCGTCATTCTCTTCCATAGGTTCATCCTCGCAGTTGTCAGCAATGACACGGCCTATGATGAAGCTTTTATTCCTGAAGAGATCCTCTTTGATCACGACAGTTGCATGTGCAATATATGACGTGAAACCGGAGAGAGAGCCGGCAACGGCTGTATTTGTAGACCTTCCAAGCTTAGCGCCGGAAGATACTTCAACAACATATGTGATACTGACTGTTGAATATGCCTCCATATCTCCGACAGGGATGGTAAGCTGCCTGCCGTTCTCTGATATCTCAGGGTCAGCTGACTCCTCACTGTCGATCTTTAATGAGCCCGCCTGATACCTGAAGCCCAGAGGGAGCATATCTATAATATCAACCCCTAATATTGTCGAGATTGTCCGGTTCTCAAGCTCAAGGGTGTACTGCAGGAAGTCGCCGATGGCAGCAACATCCTTGGAAACCGACTTGCTCAGCCACAGCCCGCTTGATGAAGGGTCGAGCGGTATATCTATTTCAAGAGCAGGGCCCGGCAGAAGGTCGAAGGCCTCTCTGCGTGAGCCGTTGACTATGGTGAACGGCGCTCCCGGCAGTGACTGCAGAACCGCTGTCGGTACAGAAGAGGGGTAGGCATATCCTGCAATCGGTGTCACTTCTATACGGTAGTTGCCGGGGTTCATGAACGGGAATCTGAACCCTCCATCAGGGAAGTCGTAATCTATATCACATACCCCAAAGACACCTCCTCCAGTTTCAAGGTTTTCTGAAGGATATGGGGTAGAGCCGTCCTCACAGAAGACCGCTGCAGGAAACCCTGTGCCGGTATCTATTATGGAAACAAGAGCTCCATTAATAGGCAGTCCTGTGCTACTGTCAAAGACTATGCCGAACGGGTCTATGAGCGCTGCATCAGCAGATGTGTCTGAACCGTCAATGACGTCGATATATGAGGCATTTATATTTGAGTCCATCGTTACTGTGAGAGAGCCGTTGTTATGGCTTGCTGAAGTGTCACCGTCTGATGGTATGTATCCGGCAAAGATGCCTGTTCCGGGGCCGGTCTCAGTAAGCCTTATAAGTTCGGTGTCTTTCACAATGCCTGATTCTTCTACGGTGAGAGTTAGAAGTACTGTCTCCCTCACAAGGTTGTCAAGGTTTTGATCCAGATCGGTCAGGCGCAGGAAGAACGGCTCACCTACATGGTAGACTTCAGCAGGTATAAGCGGCACGGGGCTGTTAAGGACTACAGGGTCTGTTTCTCCGAACGGGACAGGAGGGGGAAGTGTCACGAATGGGCCTGCGTCATTGCCGCTTGTGCTCAGGTCAGTTGGATCTATATTTACCTGTTCAGCATCTGGATGTTCAGGTATGTATCTCAGGAACTTAACGATCGAAGGTGTGCGGATGACCGTTGTCACTGTTGTTACTATATTTGATGGGGATTCCTTGTCAGGGATGGTTCCCTCGCCGTATGTAGCAAGCGCTGAGTTTGTTATCACAGTCCCCTCAGACACTGCCCATGCCTTTGGCAGTGCAATGAATAGAAGTGCTGCTATCAGGAGTAAGGACGCAAGTATAGCCTTCGCCTTTGTATGGCCGCTGTGCCGATTGTCTTCAGGCGCAGCGGTCATGCAGAGACGGGCCGGCCGGCGTGAGCCGGACAGCCAGTCCTGATCTGAGTACTCTGTCAGATTATGTTTCATCATATTTAAATCTTTGCTTCAAGCCTGCGTGAATGCAGGATCATCACTTCAGCAACTTTAATCGACGTATGCCTGGAACCTAATCGTCACTGTGCCGTTAGGACCATCAAGTTCTCCAAGCCCGCAGGTGCCAGTATTATCCAGCACTGTCCCCATAGTTGCTGTCCATGTTCCTGCTGCATCTATGATGCCGTCAACAGTGCCGCTGGTATATTCATCAGTTCCAGCTATGCATGCCCTGGCGCCGCAGTCGGCAGTGCAATCAACAAGAAACGCATCATGGGTAGATGATGGTGTATCGGTGCCGAGATCAGCATCAAAGAAAGTAGATATCAGTGTGAGCTCACTTTGAACCACATCAACGATATCTGTGAGCACAGCGTCAGCGCCTCCGGTATTGGAGACCACAACTGTATACTCAACAATTGCGCCCGGGATGTATTTTGATCCGGTGGCGAAGTTGACAGGGTCCCATATAACATCCTGGGATTTAACTATCCCGATGGTGGCAGAGGATACTATGAAGCCGCTGTTATCCGAATCATCACCGTCTCCGGCAGTATCACCTGAAGCAGTACCGGCAGGGTCTCCTCTAACTATATCAATGGATGTTAAGCCGTCGCATGTACCGCCTGCTTCTAAAAGCGTCGGCGAGTCAGTGGGGTAAGTGATGGCTGAGTCATCTGCCCATTTGCTTACTGCCAGAAGGTGATAGGCTGCTATTTCAAGATCATCCTCAGACAGATCGGTCGGGTTATAGACGATATAGACGATTCTTGGATCGGTGCCGTCAATTGCAACATTATTAAGACCAGTAGCTGTGATATCTACATCGGTTGCGTCAAAGCTGCCGGCTGTGCCGCCGCCGTCATCGTAGATCTTTATATCTGTTCCGTCAAATGTGTCAGTGTCGCCGTGACGGTTTGTGCCGCTTGCAAACGCTATAGCAGTGAGGTCATAGTCATGCACGGCATTTCCTGAATTCGTTACTGTGAACTTCAGAGCCGCTTTGGTCGTGCCGGGAACAACACTAATATTGTCGCCGTCATTACTTACCACTGTGACAATGACCTTGACACCTACATCGAAAGTTACTGGGGCACTGTCAATGTCATCCTGGCCTACTCCGCCTACTGTGTAGTCAACGTTTGCCGTGTTGGTGATCGTTGTACATGGCGCAGTTGACGCATCGGCAAACTGCGGAACCATGACAGCCAATGCCATGATCATGAGCATCAGCATAATTCTGGTTGCTGTTTTTGTCTTCATTGTTTCCTCCTTTTGTTTTTTGCTTACTTTTGTTTTTGTTCTACTTACTTGTTCCATTTTCTCCTCCTTAATGTTTTTTGATTCGTTTTGCTGCCTGGATTTTTGATCCTTATTAACACCTCCATAATTTTTTCTGTTTCTCCATTAACACCTCCGTAATTAAAATAAGTTATAGTTTTCATTTTCTTGCGCTCATATATAGTTATTTATTCAATCTCAGCCTGAAATGAGACCTCGCCTTTTTCTTCCGGCTGGAGGTCTCTCTTCAGTACCCAGTGTATATCCGTATATTCAGAAGGCTTAGCCACCACCTGACTGCCGTCATCAAGAGTTTTTATTAAATTGTCAGGTGTGTCATATGTCTTTCCCCCGTCAATGGAGAACGTTATCTCCATGCCTTCACCGGAGGCGCTGCCGCCTATGTAAAAAGTATTCTTGGGTACAGGGTTTTTAATGACTACATCTGAAGCAGGCTCATTGCCGTTGTTTGTGTAGTAGTTTGTGAAGATGACAGTGTCGCCAGGCTCAATCTGGGTCTTGGCTGCATCTACGCGCATAACCATCTCCTCACCCTGTTCATTCATAAAAACGATATCGACCTCGGAAACAGAAGTAAGCTCGATTATTCCTTTGTCAGCTGCCACCGCCTGGAATGAGACAAGCAGAAGCAATGACAAAATGATCAAGATCTTGTTTTTCATGTTAGAACCTCCCTTAATGTTTTTGTTATTAAAAGACCTTCTGAAATGTTTTATTGTCATTAATTTTCCTCCTTTTGCTTTAGCTCCCTGAATCTTCCTCTGGTGAGGAAGGGCAGGGCGTTAGTTTATCGTTACATCAAATGTTATCGTCTGAGTTGGTGAGGCGCTCGTAAGGTCACCAAGGCGGACAGTAACTGTCACAGGCCCTCCTCCCACTTCTCCGGCGTCATCGCTTGGCTGGTCGCTCAAGGATGGCCCGTTAAGGGTCAGGGTATCTGAAGTGTATGTTGAATCTGCAGGTATAGGGTCGGTAATGACAACATCCAGCGCAGTCCCGCTGCCCTCGACAGTGATTTCAAGGGTGTATCTGAGTGTAGCGCCTGGTATCGCCTTTGGGCATACTGTGCAGTCGGAATAATCAGGCGCGGTGCCGTCTAAAGTGCCGTTGTGCGGGTCAGAATAGACAAGCACGGACTTTGTCACGACCACGGTCACGGCAGTTACAGTATAGGTTCCGGTTGCGGAATGCTCACCGTCCCGATCTATATCGGATGGGGCGGTGCCTGACACATCTCCGAAGACAACATCAACGCCTGCAGTGTTAGGGCCGGTGGTCTCAATAGTTATGTCCGTCGTCCCGGCATCTACTGTTGTGGCTATCAGGTCGTAATCTGAGGTGTCTCCGTCAGATGCTCCACCGGGCGTATCAGCTACTACTAGCACATTAAGGGTGCCTTCAGGTGAAACATCACCGAAGGTTGAGGCGTCAACATAAAGGGTGTCACCGGCATCCCATTCATTCGGGTTTGTCCCGTCATCGAGGTAGATCCGGACATTGTCCATGCTGATGCCGTCAGAGTTTACGACTGACAATGCGTATCTCTGATCTGTGTTGCCGTCATTGCTTACAACAAAGACGAGCTCCTCATCGGTTGACCCGGGGGCTACGCTTTTATCGGCATTCTTTGTAACTGTCAGGTTGACGAGGTTGTCAACAGTGAAGACGGTTGAGCCGGTTACGGTCAGGCCTGTTTCTTCGGCAGTGTCGTAGGTTGCAGTGGCTGTATTGGTTACTACGGTCCCTGATGGGGTCATCGCAGCAAGAGCTGGTCCGGCTGTCATGAATATCAAAAGCAGCGGCAGGAGAGAAGAAGGGGTTATTGTTTTCATTATTTTGGATATTGTCATTTTAGTTTTCCTCCGGATGACGAATAATTAGACATAAGATATTGAATATATACAGTTATTATATTAAGCAATTAGCGTACCTAGTATATATACTAACTTATAGTTATTATTTAATCACTTATAGGTTTCAGGATTAATCTGGGAGAAGGATGAATTGTAGTTTTTGCAATACATGTATGTGTTATATGCCACAGCAATACAGGTAATTTACGAAGTAGTAATTGAGGGTTTATTTACTGGCAGGAAATTAAGTATTGTTTTTAAAAGGTTGATCGATTTAGAAGAGGAATTTTCTCTGTTTTTATTGATTCTGCACAGGATGTGGGACGATCCTGCAAATAATGCAAATAATTTTGTAGCAAACGAGGTTTATTTCAACAGGTATAATGCGGCAATATTCAGTATGTAAACTGTGATGATGGCGATAGCATCATAAGAGAGAAAGAGCTTTTTTGTCTTTGCCCTGTATGTCAGGCCGATAATGGCTATCGTCATCATGATGATAGCTGAGAGGGCGGATATAATATTCGTAGGGCTGATGAAGGAGAAGAGAGGGCCCTTGAAGTAGAAGATATCATCAAGTGCGAGAATGCCGATATTAAATATATTGCTGCCGAAGAGGTTTCCTATAGCCATATCACCGGCACCGATCCTCAGGGCTGTTACAGAGACAACTATTTCGGGCAGTGATGTGGATATTGCTATAAGCGCATTGCCGATAAATGTTTCGCCCAGGCCGGTGCTGACGGCAAGCTTCACTCCGACCTCAGGAAGAAAAGTTGCTGCTGCAACAATGACCAGTGAGTGTATAGAGAAGTTGCGGTAAACATCTTTGAGCGTAATGTCATCGTATATTTTCTCCTCCTTCAGTTCTTCTGCTTTCTCTTTGACATAATCAGCATGTGCCTTCTTTTCATGTATGAATATCAGTTTCATCGCAATCACGTACATGACAAGAATTGCAGGTGTATATATGCCGATCCAGCCGAGAACCGGCAGTGAGGGTATGTTAAAGCTGCTTATGAATATATTCAGCGCAACCACTGATAATAAAAGGATTCCAAATCCTGCTGAAAGAGTGTGTCTTTGGTTTACCCGTGAAGATATCGGGGAGGAGCTGTCAAAGAGATCCAGCATTGCGAGTACCAGAATATTGAAGACACAGCTTCCCAGTATATCTCCTGCAGCTATCTCCGGAGTATCGAAGATAAGCACTGAACTGATGCCTGTTATAAGCTCAGGAAGAGAGGTTATGAAGGCGAGGAGTATGACTCCGATCCAGAGCTTGCCAAGCCCTGTCTTTTCAGCGATAATGTCGCCGTATCTTGAGAGTCTTGAGCCTGAGTAGAGTATCAGCGCTGTAAGAAAGATAAATATCAAAAGTAGGATGATCATGTCTCTTCTTATACCCTTCTTCTTATCAGTTCCCTGTTGTAAGCAGAGATGACATCTCCGCGCTTCAGCATACCGACGACTACCCTGTCGTTTACAGAGTCCACTACCGGGATCTCCTCGATATCTTTGAGTGAGAACTTTTCTATAGCTGTGTTGAGGTTGTCTGTTGGTGTTAGAACAATGACTTTCCTTGAGACGACATTCTTGACCCTGATGATATCTTTAAGCTCCTCGTCAAATAATACGCTCTTTATATCCTGAAGAGAGATGATCCCGGTAAGCAGGTCGTTTTCATCCACAACAGGGAAATAGAAGCTTTCACCTTCAACAACCTTTTCGAGCAGGCTATGCATGTCTGTGTTCTCTTTTACGGTCATGTAATCCTTCTTCATCACTTCATGTACCTTAATGGTGCTCAGTACACTGGCTTCTCGACCGTCGTGGATATTAAACCCTTTTCTCGTTAAAGGCACTGTATCAATAGAATCATGATAGAGTCGTTTTGCTGTGAGTGTCCCGATCACGCCGGCAAACATTATAGGGATTATGATCTGGTAATTGCCGGTCATCTCAAAGAGCAGGAACATACCTGTTAGAGGTGCGTGTGTAACAGCAGCAAGAAAAGCCCCGACACCGACAGACGCATATGCTGCAGGGTTTGCAACATAATCAGGGAATAAAGAATGTGCTGCCCATCCGAAGCTGCCTCCGGCCATTGCGCCTATGAAGAGGGCCGGGGCGAAGACACCTCCCGAACCTCCGGAGCCGAGAGTGACGGATGTTGCGAATATCTTCACAAATATCAAGACGAACATGACAAGAAAGATGATGTTCCCCTCAAGCGCCTTTTCTATTACTTCATATCCATCACCGAGTATGTGGGGAAAGAATATACCTATCGATCCGATTATGAATGCACCGAGGACAGGCTTAAGCTGAGGATGAAGCTTGATCTTATTGAAACTGTCTGTTACTGAATAAAATACCCTTATATATACAACTGCCAGAACTCCAATTAATAGTCCAAGGATCATGTATAGAGGGAACTCATATACGCTTACAAACTCATATTGAGGTACAGTGAATATCGGGTTCGCTCCATAGTACAGCCTTGATACAACAGTAGCGATACCTGCTGAGATAACAATTGCGGAAAATGATGTAAGCTCATAGTTGCCGAGAAGAACTATCTCGGTTGCGAACATAACACCTGCAATGGGAGCATTGAATGTAGCTGCGACACCTCCAGCAGCACCGGCGGCTATAAGAAGCTTTATGCGGTTGCCGGAAACCCTTGATATCTGTCCCACAAAAGAGCCTATTGCTCCGCCTATCTGCGCGATCGGCCCCTCGACTCCGGCTGAACCTCCAGTGCCTATGGTGAGGGCTGAACTGAGGATCTTTAATATAACTGTCCTTGCCCTTATGATACCGCCCTTGATGTTGACCCTCTCAAGAAAGCTAGGGAAGCCGTAGCCGTTCACCTCTCCCGGGAAAGCGATTGAAAGGGGTATCAGCATGAGTGCACCGCATACAGGGATCAGCGGCAGAAGCAGTCTGAAGAAGCCGCCCTCATCAATGTTCAGAAGGCTGGAGCCGCCTATAAAAAACACATAATGCACAAAGTCCATTGTAGAGCGGAATATCATGTTGCCGAATCCGCTGAGCAGTCCGACAATAAAGGACATGGCTATTATGAGTGTCTTCTCACCTACCTTGAAGCGCGAGAGCATGCCTGAGATGTCGAGTTTTCTAATAGCCATAAAAGTATGGGCTGGCAGCAATGAGCAGAGCGGCCCTGATAATTATTTCTTTAAGAGCCAGTTGAGGAATTTTTTCAGTTCTCCCTGACTGTTCAGGTAATAATCAGCATCGAGGCTCTTTCCTATAGCAATGCTTACACCTTCGCCCTTAAGCACCTTAAATGCGTCTTCATCGGTAACATCGTCACCTATGTAAATAGGTATCTTAGTCTTGTCAAATTTCTTCCATATAAGGTTAACGGCATCTCCCTTGTTCCATATGCCGATGGGCCTTATTTCAAGCACTTTGTTTCCGGAGGTCACTCTGAAGTATCTTTTGTATTTATTTGCGATAGACCAGAATATGTTATGAAGGCTGCTCATATCTTTATCATGAACCTTTCTGAAGTGAACGCTTGCCGTTATCCCCTTGTCCTCAACAAAGCAGCCGTCAATGTGTGCAAGCGCGGCTTCCATCTTTGAGATCACGTCACGAAGCTTCTTCTGGCTCCCAGAGTTACCGATCACAAGTTTATTGCCGTACCATACCTCTGCGCCGTGATTGCCGGCATATATCATATCATTTATATCGACCATGTTCATGACATCTTTGAGAGACCTTCCGCTTATGATAGCTACCGGTGTGCTTTCATGGGTCTTTCTAATCAATGAACGCATATCCTTGCTCATAAGTGCCTTGTCAGGTGTGTCGACTATCGGGGTCAAAGTGCCGTCGTAGTCCAGGAAAAGAAAAATGTTTTCTTTAGGGATCCTGTCAAGGTGGTCAAACAGGTAAAGACATTTTCTTTTTTTCCTAAGATGAAACATGGTGATATCGACAAGAACATCAGCGATCCAGCGGAAGATATCCTTCTCCTGTACCTGCGTCTGAAGTGTGTTCATTCTGGAAACTTTTTCATCGTAGGGCAGGGTGAGAGCTGTATTAATTGATTCAGCAAATTCCTCTATATCAAATGGGTTCACAAGAATAGCTCCTTCAAGCTCTTCAGCAGCACCGGCAAATTCGCTCAGTAGGAGTACCCCGTCCTTATCCGGTTTTGACGATACATACTCTTTAGCAACAAGGTTCATCCCGTCAAATATCGAGCTTATTATAGCAAGGTCCGCCATCCTGTAAAATGCGACAAGGTCTTCATGTTCAGCCTTTGTATTTGTGTAGATTATAGGTGTCCAGTCGCCCAGTGAGTGCTTCCTGTTTATCTTTCTGACAAGACCCTCTACCTTTGCCTTGTAGCTTATGTATGGCTCCTGCATTCTAGTAGGAACGGCTATCTGGATGAATGTGAATTTCTCTTTTGCCTCCGGGTGGCTATCAAAGAAGAGGTCAATGGCCTGAAACCTTTTAGTCAGGCCTTTTGTGTATTCAAGCCTGTCAACGCCTATCCCGATGAATTTATCAGTAATATGATGCTTCTCTGCGAACTTCTCGACCTTTACAGCAGTCTTTTCCCGGGCAGCAAGTGAATTGAACTTATGATAATCAACACTTATAGGGAAAGATGTCAGCTTTGTCTTATGTCCTTTATAAGTTATTGTTGTATTTTCGAAATCTATTTCAGCTTCAGACAAGGACCTTTTAATGCAGCTCATAAAATTAAATATAAAAAGAGGCACCTGAAAGCCGATAATATCGTTGCCGAGCATAGCCTCAAGAACATCTTTTGCATGAGGGCAAACCCTGTAGACATTATATCCAGGCCATGGTATGTGCCAGAAGTGAGCAGTGGTAAGGTCGGGTCTCTTTTTTCTTAATATCTGAGGGACAAGGCAGAGGTGGTAGTCATGGATCCAGACAACTGAATTCTCTTTGGCTTCACTGATGATAGCATTGGCAAATTTATTATTTGCCTTTATGTAGTCACTCCAGTATCTTTTTCTGAAATATACCTTGTCAAGTGTAATGTGGCACAGGGGCCATAGCACACTGTTAGAGAAGCCGTGGTAGTAGTTGTCAACTTCATCGGCAGTCAGCCAGACTCTTTTTAATGTGTATAGAGGGTTCTTTGCAGGTACAGGCACACAGGAGCGCCTGTCAACGACATCCCTGTCTGCTTCGCCGCTTCCCCATGCTACCCAGGTGCCGCCGATCCGCTTGAGTACATCGTCTATTGCAGAAGTGAGTCCGCCGGCAGGTTTACTTGTCTTAATTGAAGAACCTGATCTTTTGTGAACATACGGTTCTCTGTTTGATACGATGATTAGAGATCTTTCAGGCAGGTTTTCTTCAATAAATGCCTTGAATGCCTCACGGTTCATAAGGAGATCACGTTTTTCCCGCCAGTGGCCCTGTAATACCAGATCGAGAGATAGTCTCTTATCTGTCGAGTAAGAAGGAAGTTGTTTCTTATGTATTCTTTAGCCATAGTTCCCATTCGGTTTGCCATATCAGGGTTATTTAGAAACTGTCTAATCCTGAAGGCAGCACCATCAACAGAATGGACAAGAAAACCATTTACACCATGATTGATCTGAAACGGTATGCCGCCGACAAAACCTCCTATTACAGGCTTTTCCTTCCACATAGCCTCTGAAACAGTCAGGCCGAAGCCCTCTTTCAGGGACTTCTGAAGAACTACGGTTGCAGCCCTCTGAAGGGCGTTTATCTCCAGGTCGCTTCCTACAGGAAGCAGAAGTACGTGTATGTCAGGATCATTGCCGACATGCTCGAGCACCTCATTTAGAACCTTTTCGCCCTCAGGGTCGTCGGTTGCAGAACTACCGGCAAGAACCAGTTTGCAGTCGTTATATTTTTTTACCATCTTGTATGCCTTGATGACGCCGATAGGATCCTTGAACTTGTCAAACCGGGATACCTGAAGGAGTATAGGTTTGTCCTGCGCTATACCGAGCTTCTCCATATAGCCATCTATCTGCTGCTTGGAGAGGTCGATGTTCTTATCGCTTAAAGGGTCTATTGATGGAGGTATGATAAATTCATCCATGGGCAGTGATTTTGAGAACTTCGGCATTGAGAATATAGCCCCGTCATAATGTCTGACATACTTCTCCATATGATTCCACACCTCCATGACGGGGTTGCTTGTGTCAATGTGGCACCTCCAGACCCAGATGCCGTCTTTTCGAAGCTTGATAAGCGGGGCAGGCTGGGGATCATGTATAAGCACCATGTCTGCGTTCAGGTCCATGCGCTTAGCATTTTCCATATTGACATCGTAATGGTGGTCCCACATCTTCTTTGTGAACTTTTCGTGCCGGCCCTGCATGGTGTTATGTACCTTCTTGGTTGTGTCATAAAAAGCGTCATCACCCTCAATGACATCCCACCTTGCATCGATACCGAGTTCTATCAGCAGGGGCAGCATTCTCTGGAGTATCTCCGCAACACCTCCTCCCTCACGGGTTGAGTTTACATGCAGGAATGATTTCCCCTGGAGCTGCTCGCATATTTTCTGTATTATGATGAGGTCTGCTTTAGGGGAAATGCCGGCATACTGTTCTATCATTTGTCTATCCTCTTCATTTCCTCTGTTACATGCTGCTCTACAAGATCTGTTATGTGGAACCTTATATTGTCAAGGTTGTGCATGAAGGGGTCGATCATCTTTATCTCTTTTGCAAGTTTCTTATGCCCTAACTCCTTTCCTATCCACCTTGAAAAGTCATCTACGCCTTTGCCCTGACGTATGCGGGCATCATAAAAGTGGTAGTATATGCAGCTTGTTTCAATGTTCTTGATCGCTACAAGGAATTCTGCAAGGCTTTTTGCCTGAATACCAAGGGGGAAGACCATGGTTATTGACTCTGAAAAATAGAACTCATCACCCTTGTGTACATGGCGGGACTCAGGGAAATCCTTGATGTAGTCATTTAATATCCTGAGCAGCTCTTTCCTGATGTCACTGATCTTCTTAAATTTGTACGGGTCAAGGTTTGAAAGATGTTCGGCCAGTATCCGCTCTTCAAGGTTGCGGGCAACCCAGTCAGCGAAATCATTGGTGTGTTCCATTATATGGCCTTTGAGAAAATACTGGTAGGTATGATGAAATATGGATTCATCGCTGATCGTTGCTATTATATCCCTTAGGGATTCATGGGAGTCCGCCTTCTTGCCGGTGGTCTTGTGAATGGCGATGCACTCCATGAATTTAAAAGGCTTTACTTCTTTTCTCATATGCTGTTGCCTCTGAATGAGCTTGTTAGTTTACTGTTTTTTTAACTGTTTTCTTTTTTCCGGCCTTCTTCTTTACAGTTTTTCTTTTGGCTTTCTTTTTTACTGGAGAGGTGGTTTTAGGCTTTTCCTGAGACTCTATCTTAGTGATCTGTGCTTCGAGCTTCTTTATTTTCTTTATAGTTGCGGCTACTTTCTTGTTAGAGAGAGGATTCTTTGACTTGCTGTTGGTAAGGTCGTATACAAGGCCGCCGAGTTTTGTGAACTCATCCTGAACCTTGGTGTTCAGGTTGAATACTTTGTACTTTTTTTTACCATCTTCGGTAAGTACTTCTATCTTGTGCGTTACTGTAGCGCTGCCTTCTTTGAATATGGCAAGGCCTTCCTTGATGTTTTTCTTTATGTCGCCTTCGATCTTTTCCCAGAAACTCATGATGCCTCCTTAAATTAAACAAGATAAATTTAGTAAAATTTGTTATCGTCCGGCAGCATCTAATAATAAAATAAATATGGATATATAAAGTATATAAGCAACGCTGCAATTATTCAAGAAGGTTGAGTGATGAGCAGGTATATGATTAAGTGAAATCATCGCTATGGCAAAGGAGGTGTGTGTTGACCACTCAACGGCCATGGTCAGTTTTTTATTGAAGCTCAAGGTGATGATTTGATAACATACAAATACGATGAAGAATATGCCTGCCATCTTTATTGTAATCTTTTTACTGATCACGCCACTTGTGTCCATCGTCATGCCCTCCGGTAGCCTGTCAGATGCAAATGCTGAGGAGGTTGGGGGGGTGCTTCCTGTTAAGGGCGGCTGCTTTGAAATGGGGGATCTGTTTAACTTTGCAAAAAGGACCTGGGACTCTTATCTCCATGAGGTATGCCTGGATGATTTTGAGATCGACAGGTCTGAAGTATCTCAGGAAAAATATCTTGATGTCTTTGAGGAGCTGCCCCGCCTTATGAGAATATCTGGTAATAAAGTATGTGATAACTGTCCTGTTAGCAGGGTCGCATGGGATGAAGCTGATGAGTACTGCAGGAAAGTTGGCAAGAGACTTCCTACTGAAGCTGAATGGGAGTATGCAGCTAGAAACAGAGGAGTAGAGGTGCGGTATTCAGGTACGGATAGCCAGAAGGATCTGGTTGATTATGCTGTTTACACCAAATCACCGCAGTATCCGGTACTCAGTTATATGCCTATATGCTCAAAGAAGGTCAATGAGCTTGGCTTATGTGATATGAACGGAAATGTAAGTGAATGGGTTGCGGACCTCTACTTAAAGAACTATTACAAAAAAAGCCCTAAGGAGAACCCAAAGGGACCTGTTAAGGGAACTGTTTTCAACAATGACATGCAGTATCATGTATGCCGCGGCGGATCATTTAAACAGACAGGCGATTTTATGAGCACTTACAATAGAAATCACTGTGACCCTGTGTTTAACAATGTAGGTTTCCGCTGCGCGAAGTGACTTAACTACCTGAAACTTTCTTCATCAGAGGGGAATGTGCCGTTCTCTATTTCTTCCTTATACTTTTTGACAGCTGTCAGAACATCGCTCTTCATGTTTGCGTATTTCTTCACGAACTTAGGAGTGAATCTGTCAAACAGGCCTATAACATCGTGAAGCACAAGTACCTGTCCGTTACATTGCGGCCCGGCACCAATGCCTATTGTCGGAATTGAAAGTTCTTTTGTGATCGTTCCGGCAAGATCCATAGGTATGGCCTCAAGTAAAAGAGAGAATGCTCCCGCATCCTCGACTTTGTGGGCTTCTTCAATAAGCTTTTTAGCAGCTTCCTCGGTCTTGCCCTGTACCTTGTAGCCTCCCATCCTATGGATGGACTGGGGCGTAAGGCCTATGTGGGCCATTACCGGGATGTCAGCCCTTGTCATTGCGGTAATGTGCTCTGTTACCTCAGCGCCGCCCTCAAGCTTTACCGCGGATGCGCCTGATTCTTTGAGAAACCTTCCTGCATTCATGACAGCATCACTGACGCCGGTCTGGTATGACATGAATGGCATGTCCCCTATGACCATCGAATTGCTTACAGCTCTTGATACGATCTTTGTATGGTATATCATCTCGTCCATAGTGACAGGCAGTGTATTGTCATGGCCCTGCACCACCATGCCGAGTGAATCACCAACAAGTATCATGTCTATGCCCGCCTCATCGACTATCTGTGCAAAAGGATAGTCATAAGCGGTCAGCATAGTTATCCTGACCCCTTCCTTCTTCTTCTTGAGAATGTCATGAATTGTAACAGGTGCCATCGTATTAAATTCCTCAGTCGCTTACTATCTCAACAAGCTCAAGGTCGAATATGAGGTCCTTTCCTGCAAACGGATGGTTTGCATCCATCTTGTAGCCGGTTGCCGTTCTCTCAATGACAGTTGCCATTACCGGCTGTCCATCCGCCCTGTGAAGCTTGACGGTCTGTCCAAGGTTAGGCTCAAATGACTCAGGCGCCTTGCTCTGGTCGAAGTCAAAGATCATGTCTTCATTTCTCAGCCCGTATGCATCTTCAGCCGGGATATGGACCGTCTTTGATTCACCGACTTCCATTCCTGTAACACCATTGTCAAACCCCGGTATTACATGCTTATCTCCAAGCTTGAACTCAAGAGGCTCAGAGTCGCGTGTGGACTCTATAACCTCGTCATTGATATCTTTTAATGTGTAGTGGACTTTAACTGTATTACCGCTCTGTGCACTCATTGTTATTCTCCTTGATGAATATTTAATAATTGATTCAATTATAACATGACCTTACGGCCGGATATCTTATTGCCCGATCTGAATATATATACGAATACGCTGCAGATGATCATCGCAAGGCATAAAAGCTGCCCCATGCTGAGTGATCCGGCAACAAGGCCAAGCTGAGGGTCTGGGTTTCTGACAAACTCAATAAAGAAACGCACAGTTCCATAACCGGCAAGGTATACGGCAAAAAGGAAGCCGCTGAAGGGGCTCTTCTTCCTTATTGTCCAAAGGATGACAAAGAGGAATATTCCTTCAAAAAAAGCTTCGTAAAGCTGGGAAGGGTGCCTCAGGCTGTTTGTAGCATCCATGGGGAAGTACATACCCCATGAAACTGATGTAACACGCCCGTAAAGCTCACCATTGATAAAATTACCGATCCTGCCGAAAGTATATCCCAGCGGTGCGGTGGGTACTAACAGGTCAAGAAAAAGCCAGAAGCTGATGCTCTTCCTGCGGCAGAAGAGGTAGGCAGCTGTAAGTGAACCGATAAGCCCACCGTGATATGACATGCCTGCAAGCCCTGTGAAATGAATGCCGTTAGTGAAGCTGAAGGGCAGGAATATCTCTAAAGGATGAGCTATGTAGTAACCAAAGTTGTAGAAGGTGACATAGCCGAGCCTTCCTCCTATCATAAGGCCGAGTATCATCCAGACAAAAGAGTCCTGTATCATCTCTTTTGAGAAGCTGAAGTCTTCATCACGGATCCTCTTCATGACGAGAAGGTAGGCTGTCGCGAAAGCGACTATATACATGAGTCCGTAATATCTTACCTGGAACTGGCCGATCTCAATGATATTCGGATTTATGTTTTCAGGAATGTACTGCCAGAAGTTGGTCATAGTAAGAATCCCTCTCCCCAAAAGGGAGAGGGATAAAAATATCAGGGTGAATTGTATCTTTTAAAGAAGTCCTGCTCTCTCCATGATCTCAGGTATTTTATCCTCTGCACCAATGGCCATTATGTGGACACCGTCGCAAATATTCTCGTCTTTAAGCTGTTTTATATGCCTGGCCATTATGTCTATGCCGGCATCAAGGGCCTTCTCTTTGCCGGCCTCTTTTATTTCATCGATAAGATTTTGAGGAACGGTTATTCCCGGCACAAACTTGTTCATGAAGTTTGCCATACCTGCACTCTTCAGCAGTACCAGCCCGGCAAGTACCTTTACGGAATGATTTCTTGCAGTCGTCATGAATTCCTTAAACTTGTCAACATCATATATTGCCTGTGTCTGAAAGAAGTTGGCGCCTGCACCTATTTTCTTTTCGAACTTCATAAGCTGCGGCTCAATGGGAACAGCCTCGGGTGTTACGACGGCTCCCTGATAGAAGCTGGTGGCTCCCTGAAGGTCGTTGCCCATCATGTCCTTGCCGTTGTTAAGGCCGTCCACAACCTGAAGCAGCTGCACGGACTCTATGTCATAAACTGATTTTGCCTCTTTATGGTCACCTGCATTCGGGTGGTCGCCTGTCATGCAGAGGACATTGTTGATGCCGAGGATGCTGGCACCTAAAAGGTCTGACTGCAAACCTATACGGTTACGGTCGCGACATGTCATCTGGAGTATGGGTTCAAGCCCCATGTCAAGAATTATCTTGCAGAAGGACATGGAGCTGATTCGCATTACCGCTGACTGGTTGTCAGTAACATTAACGGCATCAACCTTTCCCTTAAGCATCTCTACTTCATGTAGGATCTTCTTTATATCAGTTCCCTTTGGAGGGCCTGCTTCTGCTGTAACTACAAATTTACCGGATTCAAGAGCGCTCTTAAAACTCACTTTTTCTCCTCCTTCTTCTCACGTGTATTCAGAGTGGCTGGTTTTCTGTTTGCAGACCAGTTCTTAGGACTTAATGGCTTCTTGAGTTCATCAAGCTGGTTGATCTTCTTCATCCTCTCATAGATCCTGACCCAGGCACATTCAATATCCGGGCTTACCTCGCATTTGCCGTTATCTGTACCGCCGCATGGGCCGTTAAGAAGGCCTTTAGGGCATGAGGTGACAGGGCAGATGCCTCCGGTCTTGTCAAGTATGCATTCACCGCAAAGTGAGCATCTTTCGTCAAACATCTGGAACCTTGTCATGTTCCCGAGGAATAGGGAATCGTTGGAAGGGACGACAGGTTTATTCGGGAATATCTCAACGGCAGACTGTGTTCCTGCTCCGCATGACATTACGATTATAGCTTCAGCCTCCTCGCATGCCTCCTTGTCCTTCTTCAGTTCGATCTTTGTTCCGAGTGTCTGACATCCAGTCTTTGGCAGCATGGTGCCGGTCACTGTCTTGCCTTCTTTTTCAAGGGCCTCTTTCATTGTTGCCAGTTCCGGGTCTCCCCCTGTGCCGCAGAGTGCGGCACACTCAGAGCACCCGATGAGAAATAAGCTTTTGTAGTTCTGAATAATATTCAGAAATTCAGTAAAGTCTTTTTTCTTGGTGATAATCATACGTTCGCTCCTTGTAAGAAATTAATGATATAAGATCAGTCTTTATTCTTGATTAATTCTAAAAGTTCTACCCGTGTAGAGGCTTTTGTCCTGAATATACCCCTTACAGCTGATGTTACAGTTCTTGCGCCTGACTTTTTAACACCCCTCATGGATAAACAAAGGTGCTCTGCATCTATGACGACCATGGCCCCTTTAGGTTTGAGCTTTTTCATTATCAGGTCTGCAAGCTGTGTTGTGAGGCGTTCCTGCACCTGGGGCCTTTTGGCAAAAAGTTCAACAGCCTTTGCAAGCTCGCTTATGCCTACTATCTTTCCGCCTGAAGGGATATATGCAACATGTGCTTTGCCGATAAATGGAAGGAGATGGTGTTCGCATATAGAGTAGAAAGAGATATCTTTGAGAAGCACCATCTCATCATGCTTTTCGCCTTTTATAGGCTTTAATATTTCCTCGTCAGGAGTTGCAAGGCCGGCAAATATTTCCTCGTACAGAGTGGCTATGCGCTCAGGGGTATCCTTTATGCCCGGCCTTCCGGTATCTTCTCCGATGCCTTCAAGTACCAGCTTGATCCCTTTTTCTATCTTCTTTCTGTCCAATGAATATCTCCACTAATTGTCTGAAATTGAATAAAAATTTTAACATTAAGATGGGGAGGGTGTCAAAGCACAAAAAAGTTAAAAATTAAGGGGTAAGAGTTGAAAGTTGCTTCTTGAACGCCATAAGGCACAGAGGCGAAAATAAAAAAAGGGCGTGTTTAAAACACGCCCTTTCTGGATAACTTGATTGTATTTTGCTATTTGACCATAAGCTCAGGAAGTATCGCCTCAAGAGCATCAATAGCATGTACTGGATGGCTGTCAGTGCTGACCGCGCGATTATAAAGTGCATCAGCATTTCCTGAAGCATCAGCTTCGCTTGCGCCGGCATATGATGCGAGGATCTTTGTGAAGGTTGAGACAACGGTTGCTTTGTTGTCCTCAAGGGCCTTTCTTACGCTGTCTTTGTTCTGATAAAGCATGCCTAGCCAGCCTTGATGAACAAGCTTGGTGACAGTTGCAGGGCCGACACCTCCGGTCTCGAGTGTGAATGCAGCGGCCTTTGACCGTGCTGCAGGGTCAACATCTCCGTAAGGTTTTCTCCCGTCTTTCCTGAATGATGTTGATGCATCGATTACAAGGCAGCCGTCCTTCAGCATGTCAGATGTGAAGAAATATTCAGTGTCAGGGTGGACCTTGTATGGATGAAAGCCCATGCAGCCGAAGACTATGTCTGCACGCTGGGAAAGCTCTGTGTATATTCTTCTCTGTGTATCTTTGTCAGATAAGCCGCCTGTCCCGGTGCTTGTATGAAGAGGTCCGAGTGTTGTTGCGTCAAACCTCTTTAAAAGGTTGAAGAGAGGTTCGCCCACTATATTGCTTCTTCCTGCCACAAGTACTTCAAGGCCGGCAAAACTTGCTATGCCGTCAGGACGTAGCCTTGCGCCTTTCTCCCTGACGAGGTATACGCTTGCGAGATCCACCATGCCGCTTGGTGTGCAGCAGTCATAGTAGCGCTCGGCACCGAGTGACATGAGTCCGAGTGTCATCTGGTTGAGTCCATCGCCGTCCTTCTCAAGGGCGATACGGTTGCAGAGATTGGTTGCATCTATTGCCTTTCCTGCAGCGCCTCCAAATGGGAGCTGGAACATGAGTATTGAAATAGACTTGTCGCTGTTCCACTGGGCAAGCTTCTCATACATTTCAGCAGCAGTTACTGTAGAGGGGAACTCCTCCATCATGCTTGAAAGACCAGACTGTTTTGTGGTCTTTGATTTCATGCCGACGTAGCTTCTTGAAGCGGCGACAGCAGGGTCGTCCTTGTCGCCGACAAGCACGGTGAGAACTTTCGAGTCTTCAGGGTTGATAGAGCTAAGGGCGGGTATCTCCTTGAAGAAGTCAGCCCTCTTTTTAAGCTCAGGGATTATCGTCTCCTGATATCCCATAGGGTATTTCTGCTCGCCCTTTACAATGCCTGAGCCGTTAATTACATTATTGTATTCCTCACCCCTGAAAGGGCGGGATATGAGGTGTTTGAAGTCATCCTGTGCAAAAAGCCAGTGGTTCATGCCGCCTATACGGTCCTTGTAATTTCTGTATGACATTTGAGCCTCCTGTATTGATCGGATTTATAAAATGCGGGTTAGTAAAATTGAACAAAATCTTAACATTTATGAATTGGGAGTGTCAAAATGAACGAGGTTAAGAAATGAATGTTAAGAGTTAATAGTTATTTAAAAAAAGCATAAGGCACAGATGCACAAATCAAGAGACAAAGAAAGTATGATATATCTATATTTGTCATTTAATACAGCAGTCTTTTCTATTTAAACAGTTTAAACTGCTTGAGCGGTTTATTTGGCTAAAGTATAATTGATTATGTTCAGATATGCATTGATAATTCTTATATTGTTTTTCTCCACCGCTTCTGAAGTTTCCTCATTTGAGGAACTGGAGCTGAATAAGTTTAATGGCAGTGACTATACAATCCTCTTTGAAGAACCTCTTCATAATGCTATCGCAGATGTTGTCAGGATCTATCCGATAATAAAGGCGGATCTTGAGGAGAAACTGGCTTTAAAGGTCGGCTTCAGTCCCACGATAATGCTCATACATACAGACAGCGCCTTCAGCAGGATGGTCAGAGGCAATGACCTTATAACTGCTTTTGCACTTCCAGACAGAAAGAGTATGATCATCGATTACTCAAAGATGCTTAAGAACCCGTTCAACCTTGAGCTTACAATGAAGCACGAGCTTGCGCATCTTTTGCTTCATGACTATATTGACGGCAGTAACCTTCCCAAATGGCTCGATGAAGGGATCTGCCAGTGGGTGAGTAACGGCATTGCCGATATCATACAGTTTGACGGCAAGAAGCTCCTGAAACAGACTGCCCTTTCCGGCAGGTACATTTCACTTTATGACATCAGCCATGGTTTTCCTCGAGAGCCCGAGTTGTTGAAGCTCTCATATGAGGAGAGTAGGGATTTTGTTGAGTATCTTGTAAAGAGATTCGGAGATGACAGGTTTCTTGCTCTTCTTGAAGAACTGCATAACGGCGATAATATTGATAGTGCATCAGTCAAAGCCCTGTCAGTGGATATTTATACGCTTGAGAAAGAGTGGCATGCATCCCTTAAAAGAAGATACACATGGTTCATCTACTTCTCCAACAACATCTCATGGCTTATCTTTGTCTTCGGTGCAATTGTGGCTTTCATTGGATATGTAAAGTTGAGGATAAGGATGAAGACGCATTT
>PJEL010000345.1_pt1 | contig 55653 bp, 43 predicted proteins | sample 1853271 | NCBI WGS metagenome assembly PJEL01 (sample SAMN08108733, study PRJNA415343) | Invertebrate metagenome, whole genome shotgun sequencing project. | host: Globobulimina | place: Sweden: Gullmar Fjord | collected 2015-08
CTCCCCGCAGTTTCCATCGCCTGGGGACCCTGGCAGGCGGGCATGGCAGAAGAGGCCGAATGGACCCGTGAAGGCGTCGAGCCCATGCCGCCAGCGCTTGCGATCGCGGGCCTGAAAGCGGCCCTCGGCGGACCCGCGAACGTCGCGATCTTCCCTGTCGACTGGGAGCGCTTCGCCGGACGCTACCAGACGCCACCCGGCTACCTGCGACAGGCCGCCCACATCGAAGAAGTCACCCTGGTTCGGACTCTGCGCGACGCCAAGCCCGGAGCCCGTCTCGCCCTGGTGGAGAGTGCGTTCAGAGCGGAGATCACCGAGCTTCTCGGCTCGGATCCGCAGGACGCAGGCTTCTTCGACGCCGGCATGGACTCTCTGATGGCCGTCGAGTTGGCCCGCCGAATAGGCGTTCTCATCGGTCAGGTGATCTCGCCAACCGCCGCCTTCGACCACCCCGACATTCCGAGACTCGCAGCCCACGCGATGACGGTGCTCGGTCTGCAGGACCACGCCCCGGCGCCCGACAGCGAGCCCCTCGCCGAGCCCGTCAGTGAAGCCGTCTCCGAAGCGGTCGCCACGGCGGAAGAGCCGACAGAGGAACCGGTGGAACAACCCTCGGCTCCTTTCGCCCGCGGAGCCGACCCGATCGCCGTCGTCGGAATGGCTTGCCGATATCCCGGAGCCGACAATCCCAACGAGCTCTGGGAGTTGATGCGGAACGGAGAGGTCCCCATCCGCGAAGTGCCCGCCGATCGTTGGGACATCGACGCGTTCTACGACCCAGAGAGCGGACCGGGCAAGATGTACGCTCGCGAGGCCGGCTTCATCGACGAAATCGACCAGTTCGATCCGTCCTTCTTCGGGATTTCCCCTCGGGAGGCCGCCAGCCTCGACCCGCAGCAACGCCTGCTCCTCGAGGTCGCGTGGGAGGCCCTGGACAACGCTGGCACCACCGAGAGTCGAACCGGTGTGTTTGTAGGCATCGCCGAGCGCGGCTATCTGCGTCGCTTCGCGGAGACGGGTGAGCCGTACTACCCCGACGCGTGGGCGGGCACCGGAACCGAGTCCAGCTTCGCCGCCGGACGGGTCTCGCACACACTCGGCCTGCGCGGCCCCGCGATCTCGCTGAACACCACATGCTCGAGCTCCCTCGTGTCGGTTCACCTCGCGGCGAGAAGCCTCCGCGACCGTGAGTGTGACGCCGCCCTGGCCGGCGGTGTGCACCTGATCCTCGACCCCGACGACACGGTCTATCTGTGTCAGCTGGGCGCTCTCTCCGCCGACAGCCGCTGTCACACCTTCGATGCCCGCGCCAACGGCTACGTGCGCGGAGAGGGGTGCGGCATGCTGGTGCTCAAGCGCCTCTCCGACGCCCTGGAGGCCGGGGACCCCATCCTCGGAATCATCAAGGGCTCCGCCGTTAATCACGACGGACACAGCGCCGGACTCACCGTACCGAACGGGACAGCCCAGCAAGAGGTGCTTCGGGCCGCCCTCGCCGACGCCGACATCGGCCCGGAGACCGTCGGCTATCTGGAGGCTCACGGCACCGGCACACCGCTGGGCGATCCTATCGAGATCGGCGCCGCAAATGCGGTCTATGGAGAGCTCAAGCTCGGTACCGTGAAGACCCACCTGGGCCACTGCGAGCTCGCGGCTGGCGTCGCCGGACTGATCCGCACCCTGCTGATCCTGGGCCACGGCGAGATCCCGGGTCATCCGGATCTGCAGAGTCTGAACGCCGATCTCCCACCAAACGGGCTCACGATCCCTACCGAGCTCACGCCCTGGAGCGAGAGGCCGCGCCGCGCCGGGGTGAGCGCGTTCGGATTATCCGGGACCAACGCCCACATCATCCTCGAGAGCCCACCGGAGATCGAGGAGCCTCCTGCCCGCGATGGCGTTCGGCTGCTCGCACTCTCCGGCCACACCGCGGCCGCCGTGCAGGCACTGGCGACGAACACGGCACGAGATGGCGCCACCGTGCGCGAGCACAACGCCCGGCGAAGCGGCATGGTCTTGCGGGCCGCCGCAGTCGGCGATCAGCCCATCGGTCCCCCGGCTCGGGCAAGGAGGGCGCCGACGGTCGCGTTCCTGTTCACCGGTCAAGGCTCACAGTACGCGGGAATGGCCCGCGAACTCTACGCCTCGGAGCCGGTCTTCCGCGGGATGTTCGATCGGTGCGCAGCCGCTCTCGACCGGGATCTGCTCGCGCTCCTCGACGATGACGAGGCGTTGCTCCGCACCAGGAACACCCAGCCGGCGGTCGGGGCCGTCGCGCTCTCGGTCGCCGCCCTCTGGCAATCCTGGGGAGTCACACCTACGGCCGTCGGCGGTCACAGCGTTGGAGAGATTGCCGCCGCTGCCTTCGCCGGTGTCTTCACGATCGAGGGCGCCATGAAGCTGCTCGCCACCCGCGGCGAGCTCATGGACGACCTGCCGGACGGCGGCGCCATGGCGGCTGTCTTGGCCGGTATCGACGTCGTGGAACCGCTGTTGACCGAAGGGGTCTGCATCGCCGGCCTCAACCACGCCGAGGAGACGGTGATCTCGGGCCCGTCAAGCGCCGTGGACGCTGTGCTCGGCGCACTTCCCGAGGGCACCAAGAGCCGCCGGCTTCGCGTCTCCCACGCCTTCCACTCCACGCTCATGGAGCCGATGCTCGACGATCTCGAGATGGCACTCACAGCCGTGAGCATGAGCGTGCCGGAGATCCCGCTGATCTCCGGGCTCACGGGTGCCGAGATAGCGACCACGGATCCCGAATTCTGGCGCCGCCACGCCAGTGAGCCCGTGAGGTTTGCCGAGGTGATCAGCGGCCTCCGTGAGCAGGGCTGTGACACCTTCATCGAGGTCGGACCCCACCCGGTCCTGGTGGCCATGGGACAGCGCACCCTCGAGGATCCGGACCTCACCTGGCTGGCATCCCTGAAGCGAAACACCGACTCACGTACCCAGATCCTCACGGCACTCGGGGCCTACTGGGAGCGGGGCGGCGAGGTGGACTGGGAGGCGGTGGACGGGCCTCGCGGCAAGCACGTTCAGCTCCCCGCCTATCCCTTCGAGCGAGCTCGCTATTGGCTGGACAACGATCGCTATCTCGCCCCCTCGGGAACCTGGGCAGTGCACTGGGAACGCCGAGAGACTGGTGCCGAGCCCCTCCCGAACACCATCCGTATCGAGGGCAGTGACAAAATCCGCGAGAGCCTCGAAGCCGCCCTGGCCGAAGCAGGCTGTTCCGTGAGCGAGGGGGCGGAGGCCGTCCTGGATCTGCGCCCTCTCGACTGCGAGGACATCGACGGGCTCTGTGCCGATGTCGTGGCGACCGCCCAGGCAGCCGAACGCTACTGGGTGCTCACCCGCAACGCCCAAGACTCGACCTCGAGCCCATCGTCGGCCGCGATCTGGGGTCTGGCACAGTGCCTGTATGTCGAGCGCCCCGCTGCTCGAGGCGGAGCGATAGACATCGGCGAAGACACCGACGCCAGGGCCATCATCGACGCCATGGGCACGCGAGCCGACGGGCTTGTCGTTCGCAACGAGCTGCAGGTGCCCAGGCTCGTGGCCCACCAGACCCCCAACGACAAGCCGACCATTCAAGGCCGCTGGCTGGTCACCGGTGGACTCGGCGCGCTCGGCCGACAGGTGGCCAGCTGGCTGGTCGAAAACGGCGTGAAATCCTTAATTCTCACCGGTCGATCTGGCATGCCGGACGATCCCGAGCACCCAAAGACCATCGCTGTCCAGGAACTGCGAGCCAGGGGCGCCGAGGTCCAGGTGGCCGCAGTGGACGTCACAGATCGGGACGCGATGACCGCACTCCTCGAAGGCCCCTTGAACGGAGTCATGCACCTCGCCGGCACCACCGAGCCGCAGGCCTTCTCGGACATCGATTCCGACACCCTTCGCGCCACCCTGGCGCCAAAGCTGCACGGCGCCGAGATCCTCGATGCCATCACCGCCGACAAAGAGCTCGACCACTTCGTCCTGTTCGGCTCCATCGCCGCGGTGTGGGGCAGTCGGGAACTCGCTGCATACGGAGCGGGCAACGCCTATCTTGGGGCTCTCGCACGCAACCGGAAAACCCGCGGACTGCCGGGCCTGACCGTGCACTGGGGACCGTGGGGCGGCGGCGGAATGGTCGACGACGAGCGTCGGGAGCGCCTGGAACGAATGGGACTCACGACAGTGCAACCTGTTGCGGCCCTACGCACGCTCGGCGCCCTCATGGCCGCCGACACCCCAGAGGTGACCGTCGCTCACGTCCGCTGGCCTCGGTTCCTCGAGCTGTACGAAGCGACCGGGTCGCAGCGACTCTTCGACGGGGTTCGTCCTGCATTACCAGCTGTAACAGCCCCTGTAGAGGCGGCTGTCGTGGAGGCACTCTCCGGAGGCGACCTCGAGCAGATCATCAGCGATCGCGCCCGGGATGTCCTGAGGCTGCCCGCCGATCGTGAACTCGACCGCGACGTACAGCTGATGGACCTCGGCTTCGACTCCCTGATGGCCACCGAGCTGCGCGCCGCATTGCTCCGCCACGGGATCGACGTGCCCCTCGGACGCCTGCTCGGGGGTCCGAGCGTGGAGGAGCTCGTGGTCATGGCAACCGCCCGAATGGCACCCATACCGACGCCGACGGACGCCCTTCAGGAGCCCGAGAAGGATCTGCCCACCTTCCTCGTCTGGTCCCACATCGCCGCGAGCGTAGTCGGAGCCGCCATCGCCGCTGGGGCCTGGTTCCTGCTGCAGCGGATCGTGCTGCCGTGAGTGCCGGCCATCCCTGGGTGCGGGCTGCGGACAAGTCGGCCCGGCTGCGTCTGTTCTGTTTCCCGTACGCAGGGGGCGGCACCGTCGAATATCGGTCTTGGGGACCGAGCTTTCCCGGATCGATCGACGTTTGCCCAGTCGTCCTGCCCGGTCGCGAGAGCCGCCTGAGCGAGAAGCCCTTCGACGACATGACGGCACTCATCCCTGCCCTCGCCGACGCACTGTGGCCCCTCATGCGGCGAACTCCCTATGCTTTCGCCGGCCACAGCATGGGCGCGTGGATAGCCTACGAGCTCGCCAGAGAGCTCCGCCGCCGACGTCGCGATCCCCCCGAGCACCTGTTCCTCTCGGCTCGCCGACCGCCAGATGTACCCAGCCCTCGGGCGCCCCTATACCACCTCTCCGAGGCCGAGTTCGTGGAGGCCATCCAGGATCGCTACAGCGCGATACCCGAGCAGATCCTAAACAATCCCACCTTCCTCAGGATGTTCCTGCCTGGACTTCGAGCCGACTTCACGCTGCTCGAGACGTGGAAAGCAGCCATCGAGCCGCCAATCGACGTGCCGATCTCAGCCTTTGTCGGGTCCTCCGACACCGTCGTCACACGCGCCATGATGTGCGATTGGCGCCGCCACACCACAGGGGAGTTCCAGCTTCGCCAGATGCCAGGAGGTCACTTCTTCCTGCGCGACTCAGCGGATCTGTTGACAGATGCAATCGCGGGCGCCCTCCGCCGTTACCTCTGAGGCGTTGTATCGTGGAGATGGAGGAAAGCGTGGACCCAACCGAAGCTGGCTTCGAGGCGCTGCGAGATGGAGACCCGGAGAGGGCGCGAAGGCTGCTCTCCGAGTCGATCGAAGCCGACGCCGGCAACCTGCGAGCGCGGAAAGGCCTGGTCCAAGCAGCGCGGGATCTCAATGACTTTTCCGGCGCAATGTCGGCGTTTAACGATGTCATCTACCATACCGACCGGCGGCGGGACGTCGTCGATGCCTATCTGTCAAAAGCGCGCCTCCTCGACGAAGCCGGCAATCCAAACAAGGCCAAAGAGCACTACGAGCGCGCACTACAGTTCGACAACAGCTTGGCCCATCCCTACCTGGCCCTGGCCGAGCTCTCCCTGCGAACCGGGCAGTGGCAAACGGCTATCGGCCACGCAGATCACGGCCTGGAACAGGCAGCACACGACGCCAGAGAGCGCCCCTGGATGGTGCTGATCCGAGCGATCGCCCAGCACAAGAGCAGCCTTTCCATCGGCCCGGTCTCCAGCTTCTTCAAGATGCTCGGCAACGCCGAGGACGGACCGCCCGGAGAGTCCGCTCTCCAGCAAGCTCTGCGCATGGCTCCCGAGCTCGCCAGGTTGCTCCCAGACGATCCTTTCCAGGACCCCGCTCGCACTGCTGAGATCATCCGCAACAATATGCCAAAATTCCAGATCCCGACATATCGCCTATGAGCTTCGATTTTGGTCTTCCAAAGCTTCCATTCGACATTCACGACGGTCGGTATCACGTCACCTCGCTGATCGCCGAGGGCGGCACCGCGCGGGTCTTTGTCTGCTACGACACCAGCACCCGCGTGTGGCGCGCGCTGAAGCTGCTCCTGCCCGAATACGCGTTGCGAGCTGACCTGCGAAAGCGCCTCATCACCGAGGCCACGGCGATGAAGCGGCTCGACCACCCCCACATCACCAAGGTCTTCGAGGCCTTCGAGGACGACGCCAACGCCTACTTCGTCATGGAGTATGCCGAGCGCGGAAGCGTCGGCGACTGGGTGAAGGAAAACCGCCCGCTTCCGCCGGCAGCCGCAGTCGAAGTGACCATCCAGGTGTGTCGGGCCGTTGCCCACGCGCACAACATGGGCGTCGTCCATCGGGACATCAAACCCCACAACGTGCTCGTAGATGGGCGCGGACTGTGCACAGTCGCCGACTTCGGCATCGCCCAGGTCACCTGGGAAGACCGGCTGACGCGCACCGGCGCCGCTCTCGGAACCCTGGGATTCATCGCCCCCGAGCAGCTCGACAGTGCCAAACACGTGGACGGGCGGGCCGACATCTACTCCATTGGAGCGACCCTCTACATGATTCTCGTTGGCACCTCGCCGCGGGACCTGTTCATGTACACAGCGGACGAAACGCTCTACGACGACATTCCAGAGGAGCTGACCGACATCATTGTCAAGGCCACCCGCTACCGCCGCGCGGATCGGTGGCGCGACGTGGGGGCAATACTCTCGGCCCTCGAGGAAGCCCAGAAGAACTTGCCCGGGATGGACCCCAACTTCCAGCTCCTGGCCGCCCCGCAAGCTCCCCCAATTCCCCAGGGCCTGCGCAGCGCGGCGATCACACCCTCGAGGCTGGGGAGACCCACCGAGAACCGCCTCACCCGTCCCCCCACCTTCGACGTAGAAGACGGCCAGCGAACCGTGAGGCCTGGGAACAAGGCCAAGAAGAAGTGAACGACAACGAGCAGGCTCCCTGTCTGGACGGAATCCTCTCCCACCCATTGCCTGGCCTCGACGACCCCGAGGGAGACCTGGTTCCCAGCGACCTTCCGCGAGTTGTGGACTCCCATGTGCACCTCTTTCCAGACGCCATCTTCGATCGGATCTGGCAGTGGTTCGACCGGTGGGGCTGGCCCATTCGATACCCCCTCTACACGCCCCAGGTCATCCAGTTTCAGCTCGATCGTGGCGTCTCCCACATCATCGCGCTGCACTACAGCCACCGACCCGGCATCGCTCGCTCGATGAACGCCTACATGGCGCAGATTGCCGCCGAACACCCACAGGTCACCGGCCTCGGAACGGTGTTCCCCGGTGAACCAGAGGCCCCGAAGATCATCGCCGAGGCGTTCTCGCAGGGCCTGGCGGGCATCAAGCTGCACTGCCACGTCCAGTGCTTTGCTCCCGATATCGACGAGATGGAGGAGATCTACGAGGCGTGCGTAGCCCACGACCGGCCGCTCGTCATGCACGCGGGCAGAGAGCCGAAGAGTCCAGGTTACAAGTGCGATCCCCACGAACTCTGCTCAGCAGATCGAGTCGAGCGCGCACTCCTGAACCACCCCAAGCTGCGGCTGTGCGTGCCTCACCTCGGTGCCGATGAGTTCGACGCCTATGCAGATCTGCTCGAGCGCTTCGACAACCTTTGGCTCGACACGACCATGATGCTGGCGGACTACTTCCCAGGTGAAAAACCACCGAAGATGTGGCAGATCCGACCCGACCGAATCCTGTATGGGACCGATTTCCCGAGCATTCCCTACGCCTGGGATCGAGAGCTGATCCGCCTGCGAGGCTGGCTGGACGACGATGCCGCACTCGAGGGGGTTGTGGGCGCCAACGCGCTGGCGCTCTTCTCTACAGCCAGTCTGGAGTAGCTGGCAGTGGCGCGGGCCTGACCTCGCAGCGGGAATAGGCCAGGGCCGCTCCCGTCGCGGGATCGATGGGCACGCGCGGCATGTAGTCGGAGAGGCGGGCGGGGCATTCACTCTGCAAAGTCAGATCGGCGGCAACGACGGCAGCCTTCTGCGCGACTCGCGCCTGGGTCCACACGGCGTGGGCCGTCACCTTGAGACTCCCGACACGGCATATGGATGCAATATCGAACCGACGATAGCCCGGGTCTACAACGGCTAGATCCTTGGCCGCAAACCGAGCCGGACCGGATGCCTCAAGTGCCGGCTCGAGCAGCGCCGTAGCCTCCTCGATGCCGCGCACGCACAGCGGTCGCGTCCAGGCATTGGCCCCGACGACATCGGCGACCTTAATATAGGCCAGCTCATCGGCGAGACCGATGGGGGGCGAGCGATCAATGAGATCGAGAATGGGCTCCACCAATCGGCGCCGCTGGGCCGGGTGCAGCATCGTCGCCGTGCCATAGAGGGCGTCCACGGCCGTCTCTTGGACGAACAACCCGATGTTGTGCTGCACGAGGAAACCTTGTTGCAGGTTCTGTCCGAGCGCCCAGACTTCGAGCAGCAGGTACGGCCCCGCGACGTTGTCCCCCGCCCGCTGGACACGCTCGGCCCGCGCCACCAGGCCACGTGCCAGTTCCGCGGAACGCATCATGCTGTCGTACCGACCCAGCGTCGACCATGTCGAGCAGTCGAGCGACTCCGAGACCTGCGCCGCGATCTCATCCCAGCCTCTGACGTCGCCGGCGTCCGGCAGTCCGGCATCGAGGATCTCGGAGTAGAGCACACCGCCGTCGCAGGCCTTCGCTGTGTGGCCAGCGATCACGGTGACCGGACGGGTGGAGACCGGGTCGATGGCGGTGGGTGTGGGTTTCGCGAGACGAACGGCGAGTGCGCTCGCAAGCGTCAAACCGACGACTGCTCCGATCTTCCAATACACGATGACCTCCAGGTGCTGGGGAGCTCTAGAGCAACGTCCATGCCATCGAATCAACGCCGACTTTCGCGCGCAGCGCTGACAGCTCGTCACAGCCCTCCATCGGGTGACGATTCGCGACGACAATCTGTCTTCGAAGCACGGAGCGCCAGGTTTGTGTGATTCGAGCGCGCCTCGGCACACAGTGTTGAGACGAACCAAGGTGGTCTCCCTTGATACACAGCGAACCGATCACGTTGCGAGTGGGCCTGGCAGACACGGCTCGCCACAGAATCCACCGGTCCGATGGCGTGGTACGAATCACGCCAATCCAGGCTCGACTCCTAGATTATCTGGCCATTCGCAGCCCCAGCCCGGTGTCCTCCGATGAGCTGCTGTCCGAGGTCTGGGGATATCGGGCGGGAGTTCGCACCGGGACCGTGAAGGCGACGATGCGGGCCTTGCGACTACGCGTCGAACGCGATGCCGGGAATCCCGACCACATCATCACGGTGCGCGGCTCCGGGTACAGGTTTGTGCCGATGCCTCCCTGTGCGGCATCGACCCTGGCGCGACTGGCCGACGAGCCCTCCCTGGATCCGGGCCTGCGACGTCGACTCGCCCTGGCCCGAATCGATGCCCTGTCCCACGACGACCCGGCTCACGCCCTGGCCGAGCTGGAGAGGCTGGGCCCCGGCACGAATCCGGAAGCGCAGATTCGGCTGGCCGGTCTGCTCGGCACCGAGGGTCGCGTCAGCGAGGCGCAGCGGGCACTCGACGTGGCCCGCTGTCTCGTCGGTCCGGCCCAGGAAGGGGCCCTCGCTTTGGTGTCGTCCACCATCGCCGATCGAATCGGCGACAAGCCGGCCGCCCTTCGACACCTCCAGGAAGCGGCGACGAGCCCCGCTCTAGACGTGCGACACCGTGCGCGGATACGCACGGGCGCACTACTGCTGGACATGGGGCGCGTGCAGGAAGGATTCTCGGCCCTGACCGAAGCACGCCGCATTTGTGCAGAGGCGCCTCGATTGAGGTCGGAGGTGCTCGTCGTCGAAGGACAGCATCGCCTCCTGCAAGGGCGCCTCGGCCTGGCACAAGCGGCTCTCCGGGGCGGCGTGAATGAAGCCGTTCAAGCTCGTTCTTCGTACGGAGAGCGAGTCGCCCGTGTCTGGCTGGCGCTGGCGATGCGGCTCTGCAACGACCACAGAGAGGCCGATGCGGAGGTCGCCCGACAGCGGGCAATGAGAGTGCCGCGCTTTGACGAGCCCGGTCTATTCGCAGTTCGGGCGATGGAGCGTCTCGCCGCTGGGATCACCGAGACCGCAATCCGGCTCGTGGCTGCTGGCAGGGAGCGGCATGTACAGCGACCTCGTCCCACCGATCACGCGCTGCTTTCGGTGCTGGAGTCGGCCTGGACGGGGAAAGGTCTGGAGGCGTCCCGGGAAGTAGCCGAAACCCATGGGGCGGCCTTGTGGGTGAATCTGGCTCGAGCCGCAAACAATGAGTCGCACGCCGCGACGGTCGCCCAGGGACTCGACCAGCTCTTGGACCCGGCGTTGGTCGACATCTTCAGGCGTCGCAGGTAGCCTCGGTCGGCGCCGCGCTGCTATTAGGGCACGACCCAGGAACGACAGATGCCGATTCTTCTGACACTGCTCCTCGCGTGCTCCTCAAGCGTACAGACAGCCCCCGAGACCACGGTCGATCGCCTCACAACGGAATGCACGAAGGAATCCAAGGCAGCGTGTCTGGAGCTCGGCCAGCACTACGCCATAGGCGGCGAAGCGCCCGACGCCGAGAAGTCGAAGCAGTACCTCTCCAGAGCCTGCATCCTCCGCGAGGCGACGGGGTGCGCACAGGTCGCCGCGCTCCTCGATAGCTCCGATCCCGAGCGGACCACCCTCCTGAAGCGGGCTTGCGACCTCGATCACGCGCCGGCCTGCTCGGGTGCCGGCGTGGCTCTGCTCCAGCAAAAACCTCCGAACCAAGAAGAGGCGCTGCGAACGTTCGAACGCGGATGTGCCGCGGACGACCCGGCCTCCTGCTTCAACCTGGGCCGCGCCCTGGCCTATGGCACGGACGTCGAGGCGATGGAGGCCGCGTATTCGAAGGCCTGCGACGCCGACTATGCCCTGGCGTGTGCCAACCTGGCCACGCACTTCAGCACAGGTGCTCGCAAGGATCTGGAGAGAGCGGCGTCCCTCAATCGCAAGGCGTGCAGCCTCCATCACCGCAAGTCCTGCTCAGAGCAGTGACTCCAGGAGCACCGGATCGTCGGTGAAGATCCCGTCGACCCCCATCGCAATCAGCGCGGTCATGTCGTCCGGGTTGTTGATGGTCCACATCCAGACCCGAATCCCGTGAGCGTGAGCCTGGTCGACGAGCTCGGTGCTCACCGCAATCCCCCCAAAGTCCATCGGGGCGTGGAGGTGCCTGGCAGGCGGCTCGTAGTCGTCATCTGCGTCCATGAAGTCGATGCCTTCCAGCGTCGTGAGTGCCGTGAGCGCAGACGGCTCACGCTCACGGATCTCCACGATGGGCGGGTCGAAAAAGCTCATCAGCGCGGCGCGATCCCAGGCATCGTTTTGGTCGAGGAGGTCGCCGACGACAGTCGCGATGCTGGGTGTGACCTGCTTGATCTCGATGGTGATCGGGGTCTCGGGGAACTGGGTGAGGGCCTCCTCCAGCGTCGGGATCTGCAGACCCGTTCCGCGATGGGGATAGGTCTCGCCGTCCTCCGTGAACCAGTAGCCCGCGTCGAGCTGCCGGAGCGCATCGAAGCTGAGGTCTTTGAGGAGGCCCTCGCCATCGGTCGTCCGCGACAAGTTTGCGTCGTGCATGCACACGATCACACCGTCCGAGGAGGCGTGAGCATCGCACTCGATCACATCGGCACCGGCGTCGATGGCGTTGCCGTACGCCAGCAGCGTGTGCTCTGGCCATAGTCGGCGTCCACCCCGGTGTGCGACGTTGAAGAACCCGTCTTGCAGCAGGACGTGATCGGCGAGGGGATCGGTATCCTCGACACTTGTGTCTTTGATTTCTGGGTCAGCCGGGTTGCAGGCGACCAGCGCTATCCAGAGGATCATGCCATCAGCCGGCGGCGGACCGACCGGTGGAGCCCAGATCATCGAAGGCCTGAAGCAGCCGCGTGATCACGCCTTCTTCGCCCTGTCTCAGCCACTTTCGTGGATCGTACTTCTTCTTGTACGGCGTGCCGTCATCGGGATCGAGCTGGAACAGGAAGGCCCGCTCGTTTCCAAAGACATAGCCTCCAACAGCGTGAGCGAACGCCCACTGGGTGTCGGTGTCGATGTTCATCTTGAACACGCCGTAGCCGACCGCCTCTTCGATCTTGGCCGGATCGGAGCCGGAGCCGCCATGGAAGACGAGGTGGAGTGGGTTGGGGCCAGTGCTGCGCGACTCTTGGACCAGCGCCTGGGAGTTTCGCAGGATCTCGGGGCGGAGCTTGACGTTGCCGGGTTTGTAGACGCCGTGCACGTTCCCGAAGGAGGCAGCCACGGAGAAGTGACCGATAGAGGAGAGGCGATCGTAGGCTTGCAGCACATCGGCCGGCTGTGTGTAGAGATGGGAGCTGTCAGCACCCTCTTCGATGTCGTGGCCGACCCCGTCCTCTTCGCCGCCGGTCACCCCGAGCTCGATCTCGAGGCTCATTTCGATGGGTGCCATGCGCTCGAGCATCTGGGCACACGCCTCGATGTTCTCGTCGAGGGGCTCGGCGGAGAGATCGAGCATATGGGAGGAAAACAGCGGGGCACCGGTCTTTTCGTAGTGGCGCTCGCTGTGCCCGACCAGGGCCGCGACCCAGGGAATCAGCCCCTTGTTGGCGTGGTCGGTGTGCAGCCCGACACAAACGCCGTAGGCCTCGGCGAGGAGATGCACGTGCTGGGCAGCCGAGACCGCGCCCAGGACCTTGGCCTCGAAGGAATCTGGATAGCCCTTTCCGGCGTAGAACTGGGCACCGCCGTTCGAGAGCTGGATGATCACATCCGACTTGGCGCGGGCGGCGGCTTCGAGCACCGCGTTCACGCTATCGGTCCCCACCACGTTCACGGCGGGAAGCGCGTAGCCCCCGCTCTTCGCTGCATCGATGACAGCTTGGTAGGCATTGCCAGTGACGACTCCGGGCTTGATCTTCGACATGGATTCCTCCTCGTGCAAACGGGGTTTATGTCCCTTTTTGAACCCGAGCAAGACGTTTGTGGAGTGCATCGCCATGGCACCGTGGCGTAACGTCGTTCGTCGGTGACCGGACACTCCAGCAGCTGCGTCCGCCACCCAGATCCGGGGAAACGATGACGCGCGATGGACACTGCCGATGAGTGGCTCACACATCCGGGAAGACGACCCTCTCAACCAGCAGATGCTCGCTCTGGTTCGACCCGCGGACTGGGGTGAGATCGCCAGCACAGAGGTCTACGATCTCGTGGCAATCGGTGGCGGAACCGCGGGCATGGTGGCCTCGGCGGGCGCGGCCATCCTCGGCGCCAAGTCGGCGATGATCGAGCGGGCGCTGATGGGAGGCGACTGCCTGTTGACCGGTTGTGTGCCCTCCAAAGCCCTGATCCGAGCGGCACATACAGCTCACGAGGCGCGAACCGCGGAGCGCTTTGGGATCAAGACGACGGTCGAGGTCGACTTCGTGCAAGTGATGAAGCGGTTGCGCCAGGTCCGCGCCGAGATCGCCCGCGACGACAGCGCCCAGACCTTCGCCGATCACGGGGTCCACGTCCTCTTTGGCGAAGCGAAGTTCACCGGTCCCAACACCATCGACCTGGACGGCAGGGAGGTGCGGTTCAAGCGGGCGGTGATCGCGACCGGCGCTCGCCCCTTCGTGCCGCCAATCCCAGGTGTCGAAGAGGTCGGCGCCCTGACCAGTGACTCGGTGTTCGAACTCGAGGAGTCACCGGGTCGGGTCGTCGTCCTCGGAGGCGGGCCCATCGGATGTGAGCTCGGCCAGTCCATGTCGAGGCTGGGCTGCAAGGTCACGATGGTCGAGATGCAGGCCACGCTCCTGCCCCGCGACGATCCCGATGCCGGCGCAATCGTGCAGCACGCATTCGCCGACGAGGGCATCGACGTTCGCACCAACGCCAAGTGCGTGGGTCTGGAGTGGAAAGGCGACGACATCCTCGTGAGACTGGAGGGTGCAGGCGACCTGCTCTGCGACAAGGTGATCATCGCTGCCGGACGACGACCGAACACCGAGGGACTCGATCTCGAGAAAGCCGGCGTCGACTACGACCGCCGCGGTGTAAAGGTCGACAAGTACCAGCGAACCTCGAACAGCAGGGTCTATGCCTCAGGAGACGTGTGCTCGGCGATGCAGTTCACTCACGCCGCCTTTGCGCAGTCGGAATATGCCGTTTTCAATGCCCTCTTTCCCGTCTGGTTCAACGCCCGGGATCGCGTCATGCCGAGGGTGAGCTACACCGCTCCCGAGGTCGCACATGTGGGGATATCGCACGCCGACATCGAAGCGCTCGGCGACGGCGTCCACACCATCGTGGTGCAGGCCTCGGCGATCGATCGCCTCAAGGTCGACGGCGCCAAGCGCGGGTTTGCCAAGGTACACCTCAAGAAAGGCACCGACCGCATCCTTGCAGCAACCGTGGTCTGCGACGGTGCCGGAGAGCTCATCGCCGAGCTGGGCCTGGCGATGACGAAGGGTCTTGGCCTGGCCGCGATCGGCGACACCGTCCACGCCTACCCCACTCGCTCGGAGCTGATTCGCAAGGTCGCCGATGCCTACAACCAGACGCGGATCGGCCCCAATGTGCAAAGGGCGATACGTTGGTGGCTGAGCCTGCTTCGTTGAGAGGTTCCCGTGCCGTTTCCCTTCCGAGTGTTGCGAACCATCGTGGGGCGTACCTCGGCCATCGATCTCGAACGCCTGCATGTCGAGGATCTCGACAGCGCCGCGGACTTCATCGACAGCTACGGCTTCGATTGGTTCTCTGACGAAGATCGGGAGGACATCGAACGGATCCGGGGCCGAGCTGTCGCGTTCATCGAAGAAGTGCTGTTGGATCCCAGCGAATCGATCCTTCCGAGCATCCGAAACGAGCGGGATGTACGCGAGCTCCTGGTCCTGGTGTCCACCGAGAGACGAACGCCCGAGACACTGTGGGCCTGCGCCATCCTGCGGGTGATGCACACCGTCGCCCACGCCACTTCGGACATGTCGGCGACTTACGGCGTCCAGATCCGGGAACAGATCCTGCGGCGCTTCCGGGGGCACGTCCACGCACACGACGGCCAGAAGTTCCTGGGCGACATCCCGATCGTGCACTTCGACGAGCGCTCCCACAAGACGGCGAACTCGATCGTCATGAAGCTGCTGCACAAACCCGAGAACGTGGCAGCGAGCGTCTTCGACCGGATCGCCCTGCGCTTCGTGACGACAGATCGGCTCGGCGCCCTGTTCGTCGTCCGCTACCTCCGCTCCCACAACGTGCTGCAGTTCGCCAACATCCAGCCCAGCCGATCCCGGAACACGCTGGTGGATGTCGATCGCCTGGAGGAACTCATCTCCGGCGGCAGCCACTCCCGGGAGTTCCTCGCCGCCGAGATCGAGCGGTGGCCGTATCCCGAAGAAGAGGACGAACACCGCAACCAATTCAGCAGCCACCGCTACCGCTCGATCCAGTTTACTTGTCGCCAACGCGTGCGAATACCCACCGGCAACCGCGAGCGACTCGGCTTCTTCTTCCCCTTCGAGGTCCAGATCCTCGACCAAGCCAGCTATGGCGCAAGCAGAGTAGGCGTGGCATCCCACGCGGCGTACAAAGAGAGACAGCGACAGACCTGCCGTCGGCGCGTCCTCGGCCAGCTGTTCGAGCCGACATTGTCATCGGAAACAAGATCGTTGAAACGTTTGCCACCGGAACTCCGACCACCGGGAGACTTCTGACAAGGCAAGCCAGATGACATCATTCGACGCGAGACCCACCTCGAGGCTGAAGATGGCTATGGCTCCAGATCAAAGGTGACCCTGTTGCCGTTGGCGTGAACGACCTGAACCGTGTCGATATACCCGTCAAACGTCGATTCCCACGGAGAGCCCGTCTGGATCGAGAGGTACTTGATCTGCTCCGAGCTGTAGTCGATGGAGGTCTGGAGACCGGTGGCGGTCAGCAGACTCCAGTCGATGGTCCCGGACTGCAGCTCAGAAAGCGTGGGCTGATCCGGCAGAAAACCGAAAGACCCGCAGTTCTCTGAGTCGAAGAACGTCAGCTGGTTTGGGCCCGGATCCGTAGACCAGCTGTTCCAGGCATCGGCGGGAGCGTCCAGATCCTGCGAGTAGAGGGGCTCGGCGATGAGTCGATAGCCGTACCAGATGCTCTGGTCTTCGACGCCGTCGGGCTCGGTGTAGATCACCAGGTAGAAGTCCGCGCCTCCGCCGTCCTCTGACTTGAGAGTACTGTAGGAAATCCTTCCGATATCCGCGAGAGTCATCGCGCCGAGAAGCTCCATGTCCTCCATGGTCGGGTCCACAAAGAGCTCGAACTTGTCCGCCCCGTCGCTGTTGGTGTCCTCGCTCGGAGTCGCGCGCCATGAACCGCTCCCAAACTCGGCCTCGGCGTCGGTCGCGATACCGTCCACTCCAGCCTCCGCCAGCTCCTCGCCACCGAGCTGGAGGGTCCAGTCGAGGTTCAGCGAGCAATCGGGGAGGCAGTGACCGTCGGCGTTGTTGTCGGCACCCTCGTCACACACCTCATCGTCGTTGAGCTCGCCGTCGCCACACAGATCGTCCTCCTCGGTCTGAACCTCCGACGAGATCTCCTCGGGTTCATCTTTCTTGCACGAGGTAAGCGTGGCCCCAACGGCCAACCAAAAACACAACCGCATCGGGCCTCCAACAGACGCCATTGTAGGCTGGGACCGGAGACTGAAGCATGTTGCCTGCCGGCGCTATCGTCGGAGACTACGAGATCGAGACTGAGCTGGGTGCCGGGACTGCAGCGATGGTCTTCCGCGCTCGCCACCGGACCTCCGGGCAGAGGTACGCACTGAAAATGGCCCGTGCCGGCGAAGATCGCGAGATCCAAGACAGCCTGCTTGACGAAGCGGCGGTTCTGGCCGACATCGAGAACAACTTCGTGATTCGTTGTTTTGGAAGCCTAGAATACGAAGACCGCCCAGCACTCGTGCTCGAGTTCGTCGACGGTCCAGCCCTGGACGAGTGGCAAGCCGCTCACGACGGTCCGATTCCCGTCGCCACCGCACTGCAGCTATTCAGGAAAGTGGCGCTCGGGCTGGCCTCATGCCACCGCTACCGGGTCGTACACCGCGATCTCAAGCCCGAGAACATCCTGTTGGCGCCGGGCCTGATCCCCAAGCTCAGCGACTTTGGCATGGCGAAACGGATGCAGGGGGGGCACCTCGAAGGGCATCGAGGACTATCCCGGTTCTACCGCCAGTTTGGCACGCCAGAGTACATGTCTCCGGAGCAGATGATGTCCGCGGAGCTCGCCGACCACCGCGCCGACCTGTGGAGCCTCGGCGTCCTGCTATACGAGCTGCTCTGCAACCGACCACCGTTCGAGGGCACGCGTCAGGAGATCTTCGCCGCGTCGACGATGGGCGACTTCCGGCCGGCACGCGAGATCCGCACGGAGATACCCGAGGTCGTCGACGAGATCATCGCCGCCCTGCTTCAGTGCGACGAAGAGGACCGCCCCCAGGACGTGGCGGCGGTCCTCACCACGCTGCCCGGAATGTGATCATTCTTGTCTGCCGATTCCGGTCGGCGGCCGGTGGTGAACCTCTACGATAGTGCGCGAGGCGAGGCAACAACAGGCCGGAAGCCAGCCCGAGCCCTCCGCCGACCAGCACATCGGAGAGATAGTGCCGATCGGCCACGATCCGCAGTAGCCCCACGGTCGCCGCCGTGCTCGCCGCGACCACGCACACGGGCCTGCCGCCATACACATCATCGAGCTGGCCGCGATGCAGACACACCAGCGAAGCTCCCGTGACGGCCAGCGCGGTGTGGCCGCTGTAGAAGCTGCGGTTCGAGTCGGCGCTGCCACAGGCCGGTACGTATTCGTCGTCCTCGGCACATCCGCGCTGATAGGGCCGCTCCCGGCCGGCGAGATCGGAGACGGTCTGCTTGCCAAATGTGGAGATCGCGATCGACTCGGCGCTGATGAGCGCCATCTGGCCGACCACACCGTTGGTGTCGTCGGCGTACAGCGCCACCGCGCCGACATCGACGAACGGCCAGGCCACCATCGACCAGAGCAGCGCATCGCTGGTGAGATCCGCGGCGCGACGGCCAGACGCCGTGCGAGCGCGGAAGGCGTTTCGTACGGGATCATCCAGGAGGATCCCACCAGACCAGCGCTGCTTCGGATCCGGAGCCACCGCGGTGTACAGGACCGTGCCGCCGATGACCGCCCCGGTTGCATAGGCCTCCACGGGGCTCACCTTGGGCCAGGAATCGTCCCAGCTCGGATCCGCTATGGCGGTCGATGCGGAGCCCAGGCCAGCTGTGACCGCCAGAGCCGCGAAAAAGTGCCTCACCCCGTGCCCCCTCTACAGTTACCGGTCACGTCCCTCCTCACCGGCTGCGCACAATACCGACGATGTGCGGATCTGGCCCACCGACATAGTGCACCTCGACCGGATCCCTCCGGTCACCCATCCTGCGGATCTGCAGCTTCTCGACCACATACGCTCCTTGTTGAAGCGGCACACATACCCGAGCATCGTCCCCGATGACGATCCCCTTGTCCCGCTGACCGGCGAGCCCGAGGCGGTGAACTCGACCGGGCGCCGCCACGCCATACTGGAACGCTAGATCCGTGGCACAAAGCTGGCCATCGACGATCTCGAAGTCGTCCAGGGAGGTGACGCCGTCCAGCCACACGCGGCCGATCTTGTCGCGACGACTCATGAGCACATCCACCAGGTACGCGGAGGCGGCGGGGTCCGACAGCTTGCCCTCGGCGACGATCGCTTCGACCACTGGACGATCGAAGCGCATCACCAGCTTGGCGCCCCAGTAGAGATCTGCGGGATCAGCCTCGAAGAACGGCCAGTAGGGATAGGCCTCGCGCCAGCCCTTGGGATGGAAGTGATCTGCGGCAAACGCTCCAATCGAGGGCCATTGTGTCTGTTCCTGCCCCTCCCATGGGCGCTTCCACAGACCCAGGGCGAGCAGGGACTTGCCGTTCTCGCGCCAGTCCAGGGCGTGCTCGAAGCCGTCCTCCATACGACCCTTCTCGGACTGATGCGCCCCCAGCGTCTCGCCAAAGTCGATGAAGTAGTGCCGCAGGAAGTGGCGACCGTCCTCCTCGATCCACATGTCGAGGGTGTTGTCCTCCTTGACGTCGGTGTGGTTCAGCCAAGCCGCGAGGACCTTGAGACCGCGAAGCTCACGCCGGTGCTCGTGGGGCACAGTGTCGTTCACATCGTCTTTTCGCACTCCGGAGGCAGGCAATCCTCCAGCGGGGGTCCCGGACAGGAACTGACTCGCCGTGGAACGGAAGCGGTTGGGACCAATGGTCGGAGACGTCGCCAGGACCCCGTCGATGTGGTGCTGCTCCAGGGAGATCTTGTTGCCGAGGGCATCGCGCATGGTGGCGCTCGGATCGATGCTCAGGTCGGAAGCGGAGAACTCGAACACGCTGTCCTCGGGCACGAAGTATCCGGCGGTCCAGAAAGCGCGGTTCACGATCACGGCGGCCGAGGTCTGCTGCTCGGGATTGGCCTTGGTGTCGAACTTGATGAGGAAGACCCTCCCCGTCGCATCTTTGGCGAAGAACCCAGGATTTCCACCGCCTCCCTTTCCACCGACCACGGTCAGGGGGAGCTCGGGCGGGCCACCGGTCATCGGGCCTGTAGCCGCTTCTTCGGGGCTGACATCTCGCACACCGATCCGGTTGGTGAACCAGTTCGAATCCGGAACCTCGTCCAGGGCGTTGGTTCCCAGTGCAGCTCGGCGGGTCGGCAGCCCCAGCGCCCGGGTCGAGCGCCGAAAGACGAACACGTCCGACATGTAGGACATCTCGAGGAAGGCATTCTCCTCCGGCAACGGAATGTCGGCGGAGTCGGCGACCTGCCAGACGACGGGTTGATCGACGAAGTGTGGTTTTGGGCAACCGACGAGCGTAAGGACGGCCAGAGCAGACAGGGAGCGCAGGATCATAGCTGGCTACTCCTATCCGAAAATACCCGGGCAAAGTCGGTACTCACGAAGAAGTGGAAGCCGTCTCCATAGCTGGCGTCCAGGCGCAGGACGACGTCGGAGTCGGTGCCCGCCACCAGACCACCACCGTACCCACCGAGCCAGTCATCCCCGTCGAAGAGCGTCGCGTAGTCCCCGGCCACGGTGCCCACATCGACGAAGAGCTGCGCCTCGATGTTCTCGTGCACGGGGTAGCGATAGGAGAGTGTCGCCCCAAAAGCACGGTTGTCCCGGAACTGTTCCTCGCGATAGCCGCGGAGTCGATCCCGCCCTCCCAGGCGTGGAAGCTCGCTGAAGGGAACATCGCCGGGCTCACCGTCCGCCGCCTCCAGGAACGTGTTCAGCCCGAGAATGCGGGTTGTCCCAAAGAGCGGCGCGCTGAGGTCGACCTGCCCACCATACCGCCAGAACGGACTTCCCAAGTCGGTGATCACCGCGCCACCGAAGGCCTCGAGATAGGGACCGGTGGCGAGGATGCCGTGCTCGCGGCGAAGGTCGGCACGGGCGACCCCATCGAAGCCAAAGGTGGTCACGCCGCTGTCGAAGCCGACCAGCTGGCCGGTGTCGTACCGGGTCTCGATGGATGGATCGAGGGGACGAACCTTGGCCAGGCTCGGCCCGAAGGACCTGTCGTTCACCGTGGAGACCGCCCCTACCTTGAGCTCCTGATCGGGACCGAGCCCGACTCCCCCACCCAGCACGCCGAGGGCACGATCCTGACTGTAGCGGGCCTCCAGGGCTCCCGGACGCACACCGATTCCGGCGAAAAACAGCTTTGGATCCCGTTCATAGCGACCGCGGGCCTCCAGCCAGACAATGGACCCGCCGAGGTTGCCGGCCTCGAGCTCGACGTCGTAGGACTGGATCACCCGCCCGCCATACGCGGCTTCGATGGACAGTTCGTCGTCATGGCCGAGCAGGTTGTCGTGGAAGAACTTCGCGCCGGCCTGGGGTCCGAAGTCGCTGTCATAGGACACCGTAGGCAGCAGACCGACGGTGTGGGCATCGTCCCAATAGACGAGGTTCTCGACGCGCTCGATGGCATGGGTTCGATCGGCAAAGACGAGCGTTTCACGGGGAGGAACCCACACGGCCATCAGCACGACGCGAGGCGGAAAGAGCAGGACTCGCAGCGGCCAGAGAGCATGGTGCAGCGGCTTTCGGGGCTGTGGCGACTCGAGCCCGCGCGCCTCGTGGGGGGCAACCTCGTTCTCCTCGACAGGCTCGTCGGCGGCCAACGCACCACTGGCGAGCACCAATGTGGTCGCTATCGACAGCACGACACTATTCAACGCTTATCTCGGGAAACGCCACCCGGATCTGCACATATCCAGTGCGGAACGGGCCGTCGTCGTCGGTCACCTCGGACAGGCCCTGCCCCCCCCAGAACTGCATGAAACCGACCTCGAAGGCACCAATTGGGCTCGCCTGGTAACGGAGCATCAGATCCACTTCCGCCCCGAGATAGGCGGGATCCCGCTGGAGCCAGAGCCCGTGGGCGTCCGCCTCGACAGCGAGACGAGCATGGGGCCGAGGAGCGAGGGTGAGATAGGCGTCCTGCAGGCCCCGGGAGTCGGTGTCCTCAGCCCGCTGGAAGAGGTTCATATGACCCCAGAACTCGTGGATATCGCCGGCTGGTGACTCAAAAGCCCCCGCCCGCCGGTTGCTCGTCAGGTTCGCGGTCTGCACGGCGTACCCACCAAGAACCGTGAAGAGCCGCTCTGGACCCAGCGTTCCCCCGGTCTGGGCAGCGACGAGCACTGAGACGCCGTTCGGGTCGGGGTCGATGTCGACGGTCTGAACATAGGTCTCGATGTCGAGCTGCCAGCGCCGGACAGCGATTGAAGCCACGGGACCCCAGGTATTCCGGACCGCATCCGGGAAGAAGTCGACGATGTACACCCCGTCGACCTGCCAGCGGTCCAGCGGCCCCTCGTTTCCGGCGCCGATGCTCAGGACCGAGGCACCCGGATCATCGAGGGAGCTAGTGTCGCTGAAGTTGCGGAAGTTCGCCGCAAACACGTCGATATTTCCGAGGCCGAGAGACAGGGAGAGTGCATCCAGCGGCTGCCCCTGGAACGAGTGGTCGTTGGTGCTGACCAGCCTGCCCTTGTGCAGGGAGAGCAGCTGCCTGCCAGCAGTGAGCTGTGCGGAGACCTCCCCCGGCAGCGATCCCTCCAGGCGAGCCCAGGCTTCATAGGCCTCAAAGGTAGGTTCAATGCGCACATAGGCGCTGGCTGCCTGGTCGAATTCCCACCCTCGATACTCCTGAACCCCCACAAAACCCGAGACCCCAGCGCGCTCGAGCAACAGTCCGAGGCGAGCCCTCTCCAGCGCTCGCTCGTCGGTCAGGAAACCCCGAGAGAGGCCGTCGGTGTGGTTGAAGACCGCCCGGGGCCGCACGTCGATCGTCGGGGAGAACTCGATCTCCGGACCATCCTGCGCGAAGGCCGAGCCAACCAAGAGGGCGATCAGCGCTCCAGACATCGCGCCTCCTCGAGGGGGGACATCTGCGCCCACCTCAGGTAGCCGTCCTCTGGGAGCACGTTTGGATCGAGAGCGCGACGCCCATAACCATCGGCAGTCCAGCGATCTGGGGCTGCAGACAGGTCGTCCCACCAGGTCAGATCCGTCCTGAGCAGCATGGCCGTGGGCAGGGCTCCGACGTGTAGGCTGTGGCTCAGGCCGCCCTCCACGTGCAGCTCGGGCTCGGGGCCGGTCCAGGCTCGCAGCTGGTAGCGGTACAGGTACACATTCTGGTTCTGAGCCATCAGCTCGGTGACATCGTCGTGAGCCCCCTCGTCGGCATCGAAGCCGCGTAGATCGAGGGCCCAGGCAAATCCGCGTAGGCTCCCGCCCCGGTTTGTTCCCGCCCCTGTGGGCAGATCACCGGCGGGATTCAAGCGCCAGTTGTCTGGAGCACTGCCGGAGCCGTCGACCGTGACACAGGCCAGGTTTGCCTTCGAGTCGTGGTTGCTCATGCCCTCGGGAGTGCTGCGCTGAGCCACCTCGAGCGATCCGGCCCTGGCCTCCGCACCCTCTACGACCGCGAAGTACAGCGTGACCCGCACCCCCGAAGAGGCGTCGGTGGTGAGTCCGTGTTGTTCCTCGGCGTTCTGGGCGTTGAAGTCGTTGCAGACGCCTCCCAGGATTGCCGTGCGAATCTGCACTTCGTCGCGGGCCTCTCCCTCGGGGGGTTCCACCCAGTCGAGAGAGAAATCCAGGGCCGAGACGCAGATCCCGCCGCCAGCGCGAGGGCTGGTGTCGATGGTGAAGCCCTGGAGCACGAGGCCGTCGTTGCTGCCTGCCTCGGCGGGGAGGCGCGCCACGGTTTCGAAGTCTGCACGGGCCTCTGCGAGCATCTTGGCGATGGAGGGTTCGTCCCCCGATGGCGCCCTGGGAACCACACTCACGACCGCCCGATAGCCAGTGAACTCCAGCTCCTCAGCGGGCGCGAAGTCGGTGAGCTCGGCGGCCTGCCGGTTGTGGCCGACGGACTTGTGAACGAAGGGCAGCGAACGGGTCGCGCGACCTATCGCTCCGAGACGGACCTGCCACAAGCCCCCCAGAGCTGTGGTCCAGGCGCCCGGGGCGTGGCTGCCGCGATCGGCGACGACCGAGATGAGCCCGAGCCGGTGATCTCGCCAGTACCACTCGAAGTCCAGGCCGTTCAAGCCCAGGGACAGGTCGCCAAACGGACTCGGTCCAAGCTCCATCAGAGCCGCATGCTTGCCCGCTGGTGGAGCAGGGGTCGAAGCTCGCAGCACGGTTCCGGCGGGTCTGGAGGGCCGACCGGCGGCGAAGTCGTTGTCGAAGAGCACCAGCGCGTTGACCCAAGGCAGGAGCTGCTCGGGGGGCCTGTCTGCGAGATCCGCGGGGATCGAAGCCGGAAGAATCGCCAGCGCGTCGGCCCGATCGTGCAGCACATCGCCGGTGGGGAGAGCGAGCAGATGGTCCCCCTCCTTGACGAGGAGACGCCCTCCATAGACCGGCTCGCTCGCGTAGCCGTAGTCGTCCCAGGACGAGGTCGCCCACAGTCGCCCATGTGCCCAGTCCAAGCTGCTGATGCCCTCGGACACACCCGCCACTGGGTTCCCGTGACCGTCCTCGATGCCGGCGGCTACAACGGAGAGCGCGGCTGCCCCACCCTGCTCGGCGAGTCCGAGTGGATAGGCGAGCACCGTCTGAGCCGATCCCAGGCAGCGATTGACCCCGAAGAACACCCTTCGACTCTCGGGATCGATGGCCAGTCCCTCGACGATCATGTCCTTGTCACAGTGCGCTCGGCCCCAGTCCGACAGCTCGCGCCGCAGGTGTTTGATGCTCGTCGCTTCGATCTCGTGCCACTCGCCTTCCCGACGCTCGAGGATGAAGATGCGCTCGGTCTCGTCGCGTCCTTTAGCGACCTTGTCGGCGCGATAACCAGAGAGCCGGCCGATGGTCGAGAACTCGGTGACCCCCAGGACACGGTCGGGACACGGTTCCTCCCCGACGCAGGGGAATGGAGCTAGATCCTCGATGAATGCGGGCAGAACTCGCTCTCCATCGGCATTGGGCAGCCAGTGGACCGGCCGCCCCTCGAGGTGGACCCGAGCGCGATAGTTCCCATCCCGACAGCGGGCGACCTTCTTGGCCGAATCCCCTCCGCAGTCAGCAGAAGGATCAGTCCAACGCACAAGATCGACGAAGTCGGACCCACCGGGCCGAAGGGTCTCGGAGCCGTCGGGCGCGACCTCATAGATGACGGTGCTGTCCTTCTCCGACATGGCGACGACCAGACCCGACGGCAGCAGGGCTACCGAGGACAGCTCCATGGCGCCGCGGATGTCCTCATTGGGGGGCTGGAAATCCATGAGCGGGTAGTTTCGGCGCTCAGCGCACCCCCCGAGAGCCACCAGGAGGCCGACGGCGAGGGCACTCCAGTTCACCTCAGTGGATCCGCAGCACAGCACCGGCTCCCCCCTGCACGTACATCGGTTCGAGAGCCGTTCGAGAGGCGAGGCCGTTGTCCTTGGTCCGGATTTGATGGGTCCAGGGAATGAACAGGCCCCAGCCAATGCCCGTCGCCGCCCCGACCAGCACGTCGGTCGGGAAGTGGTCGCCGGCGACAATCCTGAGATAGCCCGTCGTTCCTGCCATTCCATAGGTGAACACCCACATCGGTGCCACCAGCGGGCTCTTGGGATGGCGCAGCATGAACAGCCGGCTGTAGGCGGTGGCCATAGAGAACGCCGCCGTGGTGTGCCCGGAGTAGAAGGACAGGGTGGCGATACCCTCCAGACGCCGCTTATCGGAGTATTGCGAGTCGTAGGCGTAGGGTCGGGGCCGGCGGATGAGGAAGTTCACGCCGTTGCTGAAACCCAGGGTGATCGACAGCGTCTTCAAGAGAACCACGGTGTCGGTCCCGTACCCTCCCCAGCCATCTCCGGGCCGAGAAGCTGCCGTATCGAGGGCGCCAAACACATAGGGTAGCGCCATGCCTCCGACATAGGTCATATCGGAGACCGAACCGGCGGTGGGGGACTTGTTGCCGATGGTGGACCGGTCGAAGGCGCCCACATCCATCGGATCGCACTCGAGCCCACACCACGGCGTGAGAAGCTCGTTGGCATTCGCACGCGGAAGTCCAGAAACCAGCCCCACGAGGCCGGCAATAGCGAGATCGCGACCGACGACTACCTCATAGGGACTCTCGTTGATGACCGGATCGGCCGAGGCGATGGCAACCGAGAGCAGCAGGGCGACAGCGGTGAACACTCAGCGCCTCCCAGGTGCGTTGTCGTTGGCGGGCCTCTCGATTCCGACGATCTTGAGCCCGCTATCCCCATTGATCAGGTGGATCCTGGCCGACGGCACGCCAGGAGCGCCGATATCGACGATGCCGTACGGATCGGCGGCGTCGAGTTCGGGTATCTCCACACAGAGCCCGTCCGCCGCCACCTTCTCGTCGAGATCCCGGAAGGGTGCCTTGTAGACCCGTGCCTCGTAGGCCCCGGCCTCGGCCACGCCGGTGTTCGCGGCGAGATCGGTGAAGCAGAGTTCGCTGCCATCCAGCCGAAAATCCGCCAGCGGGCTGCGAACCTGGAGATAGTGCTCCAGGATGGCATCGCGACGGGAGGCGAGGATGCGATGGATCTCGACGACCTCGGTCTCGCTGGTCATCTGGCCCTGGTCGAGCATGACCTGGAGCGCGTGGTCGTCGATCCTCGCGATGATCCGCGCCATCCACGCCCCGTCCTCGGGCTGCATGCGCAGGAAGGAGGGATTGGGGTAACCAGGCTTCCAAGTCGTGGGATCGAAGGGCTCATCGGTGAAGAAACCAACCGGCGCCTTCTCGTTGGTCTCGAGCTGATTCCAGGGCCGCTTCAGGGTCCCCAGGGTCAAGTAGTCCACCGCGATATCGCCAGCGTCGAAGTAATAGGAGTAGCCAAAGCGGCGGGACATGCTCATCGGCGACCACCACCAGATGCTTCCCAGGGTGTCTCCGAAGTCGAGGTAGTAGTGCTTTACGAAGGTTCGACCGTCCTCTTTCGCCCAGATGGACAGCGTATTCTGCTCCCGGGCGTCGAAGTGGTTGGTCCAAGCCGCCATGAGGTTCGCGCCGCGTAGCTCCCTTCGATCCTCGTGTTTGACCACGTCCTGGGGATCGTCTCTGCGCGTGCCCTGGTAGGTCCACGGGCCGAGGGGTCGACCGGGAAGGAACTTGCTCGCCGATGCGCGGTGCTTGCCGTCCTCGGTGACGACCGCCGCGGCGAGGACCTTGTCGACGTCCGCCTGGGTCATCGGCTGATCCCTTCCCAGATGATCGGCCGTCTCGGCATCGGGATCGATCTCGAGGATCACAGGATCGAAGAACACAATGATGTTGCACGGAGAGTGATAGCCGGCCGCGTGGTACAGCCGCGAGCCAAGCACATCCGCCGTCGTTGCCCGCTCCCGCTGACGCAGTCCATCGAACTTCAGCAGCCAGCCACCGCCCTCGGGACCGCGGATGATGAAACCGGGGTTGGCACCGTTGGGTTTCGCCGCCGTCACTGTCCAGGGGCCCTGAGAATCGAGGAAGGCATCTCCACAAGACCCTTGGGCCAGCTCCTCGTCGGACAGGGCGCGGGTGCCGATCCGATTCTCGAACCAGCTCGAGTTCGGGACCTCATCCCAGGCGTTCACATTGGCAGCCGGCGGAGCGACGGCGAGGCCCAGCGCCCGCTGACTGGGACGGAACACGAGCTGGTCCGCTCCATCCCAGGCCAGCCCCGACCAGTAGTCCCGCGGCGGTTCTTCGAGGTGTCGTGTGTCCTGATCGACCCAGACCACCGGTTTGTCGGCGAAGCGGTGCACCTTGGGCGCGCAGGCCGTCGCGCCAAGCAGGGTCGCCATCACAAAGATGCGATTCATCAGAACCCCCTGTTGGTGCCGACTACCAGCCGCACCGTGTCGATCTGGATGTCGCCGCCAAACTGCGTTGTGCCGACCGCGACCAGGGCTTGGAAGGAGGTTTCTCGCTCGCCATTGGTTCGCAGTCCGGTGCCAAATGCCGACGACATCTCGCCGATGTCCACCGATCCGAAGTCATCGTAGACCCCACCGACCTCCGCGAAGATCGTGGCGTCGGTGAACACCCAGATCGGCCAGTTGTACTGCAGCGCCGACGATAGTGCCGCATTGCCGCGAAAACGCCCATCGAGAAATCCACGCAGATGTTCGTTTCCGCCGAGCACCAGCTGCTCTGTGAAGGGCACGTCCACCCCCGAGCTTCCGGCGACTCCCGCAAACTGGCTGAGCCCGATCGTGTGATTGCGACCGCTCAGGTCGACGAATGCCGAAATCTCTCCGGTGGATCTCGTCATATCGTAGGGACCCTCGAGATCGAATCCCATCCGGTGGGCCAGATCAAGGCGCGCTCCCGAACCCTGCGCCGGCCGCCCATCACGGGTATCGAGGGAGGCGGCGATATCGCCATAGAGTAGTGTATACCCGTTAAAACCAGGAATCTCCCTGATATCGAAGCGCGACTCGATGGAGGGCTCGTCGAACACAACCGAGCGCCCGCGACCAAAGCTGTTCTGGTCGACACCGACGGAGAGGTCTCCCGCGAGCCAGGCGGGCAGCGTTCCGTGCACCCTGATCTCGCCAGCGATCTGCTTCCGAGAGAAGCGGGTCCGCTGCGCTTGAGTCGCCGATCCGAGGCCAAAGAACACGTGATCGGGCCGATCGATGTACTTCACCGAGAGGTTGACGTCGCTCCCGGAGAGCAGCGAGTCGCCCTCGCGTCCGTCCGCTGTGAGTGCCAGGCTCTCGCGCAGATTGAAGGCCACCCAGCCGTTGCCTCCATAGGCCGCCTGGATCGAGCCCACACTGTAGGGAGCGTTCTTGCCCTTCAGTCCGGCGAGCAGGCCGACACTGGGCCGGAAACCAAAGTCGATCAGCGTGGTTGGATAGATTCGAAGCCGATAGTCGTCGTCGAACACTGTAAACGAGTTCACCACGCGCACTGGGATGTGGTTCTTCTCCGCCCAGATCGCCACCGCACGAATCGGCGGGTAGAGCAGATAGCGATCGACAGCATAGACAGGTGAGAGCACGGTTCTCGGCACCCAGAGCAGCTTCTCGGCCGGCGGAGGCACGTCCCGACTGTCGTAGTCGGGCGCCTCTCGCTTCTCGGTGACCGGCCCTTCGACCTCTACCGGAGGGGTGTCGTCGGCATCGGGACCCCAGGGCTCGCGGTCATCCTGGGCGACGGCGACCGCGCACCAGAGCAGCAGTGCCGCGGTCATGTGGATTCCTGGCCAGCGGCGGCGTTCAGGGCTTCGTAGTGACGCCAAGTCATGAAGGCGGCCCCGGACCAGAGGACGACCACTACGAGATTCCCAATTGCAAAGGCCGTTACCCCGAGCCCGAGCAGTCCAGAGCCGAAGAAGACGACGACCGCGGAGAGCACGTCACCCAAACGCACGAAGAAGGTGTCGATGGCCTGCTTGCCCTGGTACTTCTCGGCCCGGGTCGTGGGCAGCCAGAGCATGGCCTTGGCGGTGTTCATCACCGAGTAGTCCGTCATGTTCTCGGCCGTCTTTGCCCAGCGCACGACGGCGAAACCGACCCCAGCCGCCACCAGCGCATACGCTCCGAAGGCCACGATTGGAAGGGCGAAAAGGACCCCTCGCATGCCGAGATACTTGACGATCCTCGACACCAGCAGCGCCTGGACCAGGACCGTGCCGACGTTCACCCAGAAGAAGAACTGGCCGTAGAAGGCGCCGATCCAGGCCTCGACGACCACCTCGGGATCGAGAGCTGCAGCGGCCTGCGCGGCATCGACGACCATCGAGCTCAGGATGTACTCGCCAGTGGTGTTCACCAGGTTCAACAGGATCAACAGCAACGCGATCCACCGCAGGAAGGGACTCCGCAAGACCAGGGCAAAGCCGTTCCCCTCACCGATCGATTCGGCAGGTTTGGCCTCCGCTTCGGCGGCCGCCCGGGCACTGCGTCGCTCGACCCACATGTAGATGAAGCCGTGCACGACCAGAATCGCCGCCGCAACGTGCAGCAACTCATAGGCCCCCATCCCAGCTTTAAAGAGGACTTCCGCCACCTTTGCGCCAGTGACTCCGCCGACGGTCGCCCCCACCGCGACCACGGGAAACAGCCGCTCGCCCTGGTTGCGGGTGTAGATGTCGTTGGCGTAGGACCAGAACTGGGTGATCACCGCCAGACTGAAGATTCCCACCCAGATGTAGAAGATCACCCCGAGGTAGGGCACGTCGAACTGAGCGGCGACATAGAACGCTTCGAGGCAGAACACAAAAAAGGCGGTCACCCCCCAAATCAGCCGCATTCGGTCCAGCGATGAAGCCAGCTTGCTGTAGAGCGGGACCAAGACGATGAGCACACCAGCCTGACCGGCAGCTGCGTACGACTTGAGCTCGGCGCCACCGCTCGCCAGGATCAGGGGCTCCCGAACAGTCTTGATGATGTAGTACGCCACCAGGATCAGGAACAGGTTGGCCAATAAAGCCAGGACCGTCGCCCCTTCTCCGGCTCGCACGTCCGACGAAAACCGGAGCGCGCGGTCGACCAGGCTGGGGGCCTTGGGATTGGAGTTGGACAAGGTCTACGTCTCCGCGGACGGTTGGGGAGCTGCAACGCGGCCATCATGCCAGCTGTGAGCTCTGAGGACCATCCTCAGCCGTCCCCGTTGCTCCCGCCGCGACGGCAATGGGACGGGCCCCAAGACCTGCCGGTCAAATGACGTACTCTACCTGGCATTGCCGGAGTACCGAACTACCGGAGTCAGACCGCTTCCGCTTCCAGGCAGAGCGAGTCGAGCTTCTCCAGCAGGTTCCCCACCTCGGGCTTTGCGACGTATTCTTCGGCGCCGACCGCCTCACACTTCGCGGCCAGCTGTCGGTTGACGAGGCTCGAGAACATGACGAACGGGATATGCGACAGCTGCGGGTCGCTCTTCACACGTTTACACAGAGTCAACCCGTCCATTCGCGGCATCTCGATATCGCAGATCACCACGTCTGGGAGTTCGTCTGTCCCTCCATCCCGGATCACTTCGAGAGCGTCCAGGACCTCCTGACCATCTTCGTAGGCGGTGAGGTTGGAGTAGGCATTGTTGTTCAGGATCTGCGAGACGCGGCGGCGAATCGGCGTCGAGTCGTCGACGAAGAAGACCTTGACCGCCTCGCGGGAGTCGTGCTTCGCGACGTCCTTGCCCTCACCCTCGTCGCGCAACGCGAGCTTCGGCGAGATCGAAGAGAGGATGTATTCGAGATCGACAACGAGCACGTCGGCGTCGTCGACTCGGATGGAGCCAGTCACGGTCTGGGTCGGGCTCTCCAAGAACTTGTTCAGGGGCGCGAACTCGGTCCAGCTCATGCGTCGAATCCTATCCACATGATCGACCAGGAATCCCGTCACAGTCCGGTTGAACTCGGTGACGATGACCATCCTGGTGTCGCGGGCTTCGCCTTCCTCCAGCTCCAGGGCAATGGATAGATCGATGAGTGAGATCGGCTTGCCGCGGTACAGCATCAGCCCGACGATCGCCGGGTCGGCCTCTGGCACCGAAACCGTCTTTTCCGGTTCAAACAGCTGAATCGACTGCACCTTGAGCACGTTCATGCCGTACGGTTGCCCAGCAACATGGAAGATCAACAGCTCAAGCTCGTTGGTCCCCGCTTCTAGAAGGATCTCGTGGCCCGCCATATGTCGTCCTCGCCTGCCCACCCCTCATCGGCACCGACATGCCAAGCCTTAGCCATGGTTCGCGGTACTTTGTTCTAGCGGAGCTGATACCGGGCGGTGACGTTCCACATCATGGTAGGGAAACGGAAGCTGCTGTTGGTGATGCCATCCGACTCCAGCGGCATGTAGTTCAGGAAGGCGAACACGCCTTCACTGCCCAACATGAAGCGTTTGTTGACCCGTACCTGGATGCCCGTCAGGGCGCGACAAGAGCCAAAGAACCCGTTCCAGGTGTGGTCGATCTCATCGACGGTGCGCCCTCTTTCGGATCGGTGGTAGTGCTCTTTGTAGGTGACAAAGGTCGGGGCCATGGGACTGAAGCCGAGGTAGATGTCGGCGCGATCGTCTTCGCCCACGGTGACGATTGGGCCGACGAAGGTCGTGATCTGGTGAGAGGTGTACGAGAAACGCTTCACCTCGACCACGTCGGTTCCTGTGGCCAGATCCGTGTAGGCGATGCGTCCGTGGCCACCGATGCCAAAGGGATTCGAATAGTCGTAGCCCACCTTGAGCATGATGTTGTTGCGGAAGCGGAACAGCAGATCGGCGCCGAAGGTCATGTTGAAGTACAGGGGCTCTAGCGGCTTGTAGGCGGTCACCTCGTAGCCAGCGCTGTTCGCATTGAGGGCCTCCCACCGGTCGAAGACCTGGGTGCCGGCGAGCTCGTTGGGCTGGGCTGCAGAGTGCTTGAACCAGCGCAAACCGGCATCGATTTGCACCTGTTCGGGACCGGCGGCGGCGGGGCTGGACAGGGCCATCGCAAGAATCATCGTGGCTATTCGCATGGGGCTCCCTCCTCGGCTGGGCCGCATCGCAAGGAGACGTCGAGCTTGCCCAGCAGTTGATGCAGCACCCGCCGTTCGGAGGCGGACAGGCCCTCGCAGCACGAGCCGTAGAGCTCGGTCAGCTGGGGCGTGGTGTCCTGCAGCGCGCGACCTCGCTCGGTCAGCGAAGCCAACACGCTGCGGCGGTCGTTGGGGTTGGGAACACGAACGACGAGGCCGTTTCGGACCAGGGTGTCGACGATGCCGGTGATGGTGGGTCGCGTGCAGTCGCAGGCCTTGGCGAGATCACCAAGAGGCTGCTCGCCTCGCTGCCAGAGCTGAACCAGCACATGGTACTGCGCTGGCGTGAGTCCGGCGTCGCGCACGGTGTACTGGTGGATGGTGCGCAGACGGCGGGCGACGCGGTCGAGGAGGCCAAAGACCTGGGCGGGAGATGTCAATTCCGGAGTCAAACCCATGGGCTGTGAGCTGTCGTACATATTCTCCATGTTTCGGAGGCCTTCGCGGACGACTGTGATTTGTGCAGGTTTAAAGCCATATGTTCGTCAGTTTGCAGGTCATAGGTGCCAGACGAGGGACTTGACCGCCAACTGTTGAAGTGGTGGGTTGGTCGGGTGTGCAGGACATTTACTTAGGGTCCTAATAATAAGGTCCCTAAGTATTCGCCACCTCTACTCCGCGGATTGAGTTGCCAGCAGCATGTTCAGCGCCGCCGCATCAAAGCCTGTCTGGGTGGGCACATACATGCCCTGTGGAACGTTGTTCTCGCCCCAACCAGTGAAAAACAGCCAGCGACGCCCATCCTCGATGGCCAGAGCCGCCCCGGTGAGCAGCCCGAAGCTCTCCTCGGGGTTGTCGCCGTCCCACCAAAAGTCCCGCACCGGCTTCGGTGTCCAGACCGCCAGATCGGGAGAAGTCGCGAGCATCACTCCCATGGAGGGATTGAAGGTCGAAGGGATGTCCAGTCGCTCCTCGTCGGTGTCCTCGGTGTAGACCATCTCCCACAACGAGGTGCTCGGGTTGAAGCTCACCGAAGGCTGCTGACCATTCAGGCTCGCGGACGGGCGGGCGCCATCGGGTCCGGGGCTCCAGTAGATCCCGTCCGGAGAGACCATGTGGGTGATCCCCCAAGCGAGCACGTTCAGGTCGTCGTCGTGGCCCATTGTCGACGTGAAGAGGTGGTACTGCCCATTGCCGTCGATAACGACATCGGGGTCGGCCAGGACGCCACCGGTGACGCCAGCCACATCCGAGAGCACATCTTCGGCCCGAAGCATCGCGCCATCCTCGCCATAGGGCGAGAAATTCGCCGGCAGCCTCGAGAAGTCCACTCCGTTCGACGAGATGGCAACCCCGAGCTGATACCAGGGGAAACCCATGGGATGGTCCATGCCAGCCCCGGTGTAGTACATCTTGTACTCGGTGCCCGGATCGGCGCTCGGGTCGTAGACCACGCTCGGGGTCTCGGAGTGTGTCGCGTCCCAAGCTGTCGGGTCGCCAGGAGCCGTCAGCGACGGGCTGTCGTCGATGGTCCAGCTGACGCCGTCGGCAGAGCTGCCGTGCACGATCATCATCTGCTCCAGATCCATTCCCAGCTGCGTGGCCCGGCTGCCCTGGTAGTAGATGTGCCACGTGCCTCCGTCATCGACAAGCACGTCAGGATCGGCGACCACCGCCTCGATCAAGCCGTCGACCGTCCCACCAGCGGTTCGAATCGGGGCGGCCAGGCGGGTCCAGACCGAGCCTGTGCTGTCGAAGTCGCACCAGCCGTCGACCTCGGTTCCCAGGGGTTGGGTCACCGTGAAGACGCCACTGGAGGCGCCGGGATCGGCCTCCAAGATGGCCTGACAGTCTTCGAGATCGGCGACCGTGTCCGTGTCGGCGTCCGTGTCGCTATCCGTGTCGGCGTCCGTGTCGGTGTCGGCATCCGCGCCGCCTCCGGTGTCGTCCTTCGGATCTCCAGGACCACATGCAAACACCAGGATAAACGCCACTACTACGGATCTCATCGGACCTCCTTCTGCGGTTTTGTGAGTTGGACCCGCAACCGCAGCGGAGCCGAAACGTCATGTGGTCGACCATGCTCGGAATTGTCGTTTCCTCGACAGCGAAGCGCGAACTCCCACGTACATTGGCCGAATGCGTCTCCGTCTCATCCTGTGTTCCCTCGCGATCTTTGCCTGCAATAAGGGCGTCCCCACAGATACCGAAGACACGAACAAGGACACCGATCCCACCACGGACACCGACGATACGGATACCGATACGGACAGCGACACCGACTCCGACACCGACACCACCCCCACGTCGACCTATGACTGCACGACGTTGCCGCCGGCCCCGACCGTCTGGCAGCGCCTGAACAACATCCCAGTGAGCGAGGACTTCACCATCGACGCGGATGGCTTTCTGTGGGGTGTGGACACGAACACAAGGGCCCTGGTGAAGACCACGCATGGCGGCAACACCGATGTGGTGCTTCCCAATGTGTCCTCCTGGGGACGCGGCACTCGATTCCTCTCTACTGGCGACCTGATGATCGCCGAGCCCAACAGCGGCTCTCTCATGCGGGTGGATCTCTCCGGGCCGTCGATCGCCCCGGTGCTCGGGGGCCTACAGGAGCCCAACGGAGTGGTGATCGGCGACGACGACTTCGTGTACTTGACCGAGATGACCGGCAAAGTCAGCCGGGTGGATCCCGACACCGGAGACCGCACCGTCATCTACGACACCCCGGTTTCCACCGACGGCATCACCTTCGCCCCGGACTACCGGACCCTGTATTGGAACTCGGAACAGGGTCAGGTGGTGAAGACGGTGCTCGACGCCGACGGCGCAGTCGTCGATCCTCCGGCGGTCCTCACGACGATCAACGGGCTCGGGTTCATGGACCTGCTGGACGGCATGACAACCGACGCCTGCGGGAACATCTACGTCGTGCGAATGATGGGCCACATCATCCGCATCACCCCAGACGGCCAGCAGCAAGAGATCATCGACCTGTCCGGCCTCGGAGGGGTGTTCATCTCCGCCGTGAATTTTGGTTCCGGAGCTGGCGGATTCGAACGGGACAACCTCTACATCATGAACCTGAGCGGAGGCGTGTTCGAGGTCGAGATGGGCATCGAAGGAAAGTGGGAACCGCACCTCTGACCTGATCATTCACGGGATCTGGTGCAAGCCGAGAAACCGTAAGATGACGCTACGGGGATACAGGGGTGGAATGACCGCCTACGCCGTCGCCGGAACGCTCCTCGCCCTCGCCATCCTTGGGGGATGTACGCCCAAGAGCGCAGAGACGAAGCCGACAGAAGACCGTGAGGAGGAGCTGTCGCTGTGCATCCCGGCCCAAGGAGCGCTGCCCGACGGTCCCGACAGCCTCGATACCCACGGGGGCGATCCGCGCGTAGAGTTGGAAGCAACAGGTTTCTTCCGCGTCGAGCAGATCTGCGACCGCTGGTGGTTCGTCACGCCCACGGGTCACCCCATGCCCTCCTATGGCGTGAACTCCACCCAGACCGTGGGCAGCGTGAGCGGTGTGACAGGCCGCAGCATCTACGAAGAGACCGTGAACGAGAAGTACGAGTCGAAGGAAGCCTGGGCTGTGGCGACCGCTGATCGGCTTCGTTCCTGGGGTTTCAACACCGCCGGCTCCTGGTCCGATACCGACCGGCTGCTTCCCCACATCGCGGTGACCCCCAACCTGTACCTGGCTGGAAACGACTGGCTCACCGGCGAGGTGAGTGACTGGTACGACCCGGCCTGGGAGGCCGAAGTTCAGCAGATCGTCGAAGAGAAGGTCCGGCCGTATCTCGACGAACCAAACATCCTCGGCTGGTATCTCGACAATGAGATCCGCTGGGGAAGGGACTGGCGAGGCCAAGATACCCTGCTCCAGCTCTATCTCTCGCTTCCCGCCGAGGCGCCTGGCAAGGTCGCGGCGGTGGACTTCCTGCTCGGGCGGGTCGGTGACACAGATGCCGTCAATGTCGCCCTGAACACTGCCTTCTCCAGCCGCGAAGAGATGCTGGCCGCCACGGAGGGTTGGGAGACTCTGGATGCCGACTCCTCGGAGCTCGAGACGGACCTCACCTCAGAGTGGGTGTCCCAATGCGCCGAGCGGTACTACTCGACGACCGTCGCCGGGATTCGAGCCGTGGACCCCGACCACCTCGTGCTCGGAAACCGGGAGGTGGCGTCCATGACGCGCCCCGAGGTCGCCGCGGCGGCTGGGCGACATCTCGATGTGATGTCCGCGAACAACTACGTCTTCGTCGAAGGCATAGCGGAGGCGGCGATGGCGATGTCCGGTGGGCTGTCCCCCGAAGATCGACTGGCCGCCCTGCACCAGGAGACCAACCTGCCGATCCTCATCACCGAGATGGGATTTCGAGCAGCGGATGCCGTTCCACCCAGCAGCTGGCCACCGATCTACCCCACCTACGACACCCAAGCGGAGCGGGCAGACGCCTTCGAGGCCTATGTGCTCGATCACCAGACAGCCCCGTGGATCGTTGGATATCACTGGTTCGAATGGGCGGATCAGCCGGCGGATGGCCGCTTCGACGGCGAGGACAACAACTGGGGCGTAGTCGACGAGCGCGACGAGGTCTACCCGATCGTCACCGAGCGCATGACTCGGATCAACGCCGAGATCTGGGGCTATCTCGAGGTCCCGAGGTCTCCCTAGCCCAGGTCCAAGTCCGGGTGAGCGGCGCCCTCGCAACCACTCCCCTGCTTCGCGTGCCACTCCCGAAATCGGGAAGTCAGGGCATCGATGTTCTCGGGACGGGGGTCGGCAGCGGCGGATGCGGCGGCGGCGCGCACTTGCTCGAGTTGCTTGTAGTAGGTCGCGCAGTGCTCGCAGATCATCAGGTGCAGCTGGATGAGCGCGTTGGTCGCCATGGGCAGCCGGCCCTCCATATGGTCGGTGGCCATCTCCGTCATTTCAGCGCATGTACGCCTCATTTCGACCGCCCTCGGTAGTAGTCTTCGAGGAGCTCGCGCACCTTGGAGCGGGCGCGGTGTAGCAGGACCCTCTGGTTGGTCGGGCTGATGTCCAGAAGATTACAGACGTCCTCTCCCGATAGGCCCTGAACATCGCGCAGCTTGATGACCAGACCCTGCCGCTCGGGCAGCTTCGCGATCGCCTCGGTCACCAGTCGCTTGATCTCCTCATCGTCGGACTGCCGGTCCGGAGCCGTGCCCCAGGACAGGGGCGGGTCCACCCAGGAGCCGTCTGCGGAAAACCTCGAGGGATCGACCACTTTGTCTTCGCCCTCTGGCGCCATCGACGACAGCGGTACGACCTTGCCCTCTCGTTTTGCCCTGGTGATCGAGCGATTCACGACGATCCGGTACATCCAGGTCTTGAAGGAAGAGCGCCCCTCGAAGCGATCCAGCCCGTCGAGGACCGCCACCCAGCTGTCCTGCACGATCTCTTCGGCCACCGATCTGGAGCGGCAGTACCGCATCGACACCCGGATCATCGTGTCCTGGTGACGCCTCACCAAACCGAGAAAGGTCGCTTCGTCGCCTGCCTTTAGTCTGGCGATAATCTCGCTGTCGGCGGGCGCCATCGTCATTACTCGAACTCTCCTGTTCGGCGGCAAATTAGCACGCTCGGGGCGAGTGAAGTGATAGCAGCCAACAATGACTTGGCTCTCCCTCTCCCTGTTGGTCGTCGCCCTCACCGGGTGCGGCGTGAAGAAGTACCTGCCCGCCGGCCCAGCAACAAACGCCAAAGGGCGGGCGAAGATCCTCTCCGGCGCACCCCGAGACGTGGTCTACACGAGCCCAGCGGCGGTCCCCTACCCGGTCCTGCCGCTCCAGATCTTTGGCGTGACCTATGACCTCGACCTGGTCCTGGTCTCCAAACACCCGCGCTACAACATGCACGAGTACGCTCGGGTGCAGACTCCGGATGGAGATCTGTGGCTGGCCAAGGACGCCTTGGAGGCCACGTACCAGCAGTCGATCATCGCCGATATCGACGGTATCAACGCATGGTTTCCCGAGCTTCCCCTCCTCCGAAAGCAGGCTGAGGTGAGCGTCGAGGACCAGAGCAGCGACGACCGACTCGACCTGACGATCCGCTACGAGAACCTCGAGGGAGAAAGCGTCGTCGTGCACTACGAGGGCAAGGCGCCAAAGGCCTACCAGAACAAGCGCAACGGCAACACGATGGGCCACAGCGCCGACATCCTCATGGCCGTCCTCGACATCCCGTACAAGAACTTCGCGAAGAAAGCGTCGGTCGAGATCGACGGTCAGGACTACAAGATTTCGAAGCTGCTGGGCCTGGTCAAGCTCCAGGTTGCACTGAAGCAGTCCCAGGGCGGACTGTCGACGGCGAGCTTCACCCAGGAGCCGGGACCCGACGACTTCGCTTTCACCGCCTCCTACCTCGATCGGGATGGGGGCCAGCAGTCAACGGCCTGGACGCTCGAGGGCACAGAGCTCCAGCAGACCGCTCCGTTGCGCACGCTTCAGTACACGTTCCAGGAGGATGGCACAGCATTGGAGCTGCTCTCCATGGACGCGCTGCAGTTCGGCCGCGACGTTCCTGTGACCCACATCGAGATCCGCCCAGCGCTACCCGATATGCGCCGCAAGTTCGAGGGCTCTCACTCGAGCCGGTTCGTGGTCGACATCAATGGCCAGGAGAACCACGCCTATGGCAGGCTCCGAGCCTGGTGGGACGGCGACGTCGCGAAGGTAGAGATGGTGCCGGAGGAGCCCTATTGGACTGCAGACCGCCCGATGATCACGACGATCTCGTACGAGGACGGCGTCGCCACGACGAAGATCGAGCGCATCGACGTCGACCCCTAGATCAAGGGGTGAGGCCGAGCTCGAACGTGGGTGAGACGACGCTTTCCCCGCCACTTAGAGCGTGCACCTGCCACAGCAGACGCCCACCGGGAGGTATGCCGGCCAGCACGTCTTCGGGAACGGTCACTTCTGTGTCGGTCAGGTCGTTGAATCGGGCCAGCTCGACCAGCTCGGAGGTGAACACGACCACGCGATAGTGAGCGTTTTCCCCAACGGACTCCCAGCTCAGGACCACCTGATCGCGGGGGAGCTCGGCGCCGTGGAGCTCGGTGACGATCTCTGCAGAACTTGGAGATCTCATTCCCGAAGAGACCGGTGGACCCGGCCGGAACGCCAGCAAGAGCGCCGCCGCCAGCGCCACGCCGGTCATCGTCACCAGCGCGATCCTCCGCCACGAGACGGGGGAGACCACCTCGCCGCCTTCGCTGGGCGTCTCGTCGGCTACGGCCTCTGCAAAGCCCCCGAGATCCTGGCCGATCCGCCAGTCCTCCTGGCAAGAGTCGCAGCTCGCCAGGTGCTCGACGACCTCGGCGGCGTCCTGTCGCTCGAGCTCGCCAGCGGCTGCGGCCCACAAGCGCTCCGGATCCGGGCAGTCCTCGCCCTGGGGCGCCTCGAACGGCGCCTGTACGTGGGCTCGCAGTCTGGCCGCCTCCTCTTCGGTCCAGGTCAAGTCTGCACCCCTTTGCCGTCCAGACAGGTCCGCAGATCGGCGAGGCCACGATAGAGCAGGTTCTCGGACTTCTTGAGGTTCCAGCCCAGGATTCGAGTCACATCACGGGCGGTATGGCCCTCCAGCCACAGAGCCACCGGATGGCGCCGACTCTCGGCGATCCGCTCCAGACATTCCCGCACCGCGGCCCGCACCTGACGGTCCATCATCTGCCGCTCGGGGTGCGACGTTGCATCGGGAACATCGTCGACCAGTGCCTCGCTCCGATCCGCGCGACGGCGGCGGATCTCGTCAATGGTGACGCTGTAGGCGATCCGGTTCAGGTAGCTCGTGTTGACGCGCCGCTTCGGATCCGAGAGGGCACGCAGCGCTCGCAGCATCGCGGTCTGGATCAGGTCCTCTTCCTGTTCCCGGAGCCAGGCCGGACAACGGTGACGGATCGCAGTGCGAAGGCGGTTCATCACGGCCTCGAGGTCTGTGCTGCCAAACTGCACCTCGCTGGCGGGAGATCGATTCACCTTCTCCCCCCTCTGACCCTAACGAGACCGGCGCCCAGTACTCTCACGCAAAACGCCTAACACCCCCAGAGAGGCAAAGAGAAGCAATGCGCCGATCATCAGCCATCGGACCGGCAGCCCGGCCCGGCCCTCGGGGAACGGTCGCGCTCTCCCGTCGCCAACGACCACCACTCCGGCCCAGGCAGGTGGTGCCTCGCTGGTGCGCTGTACGTGTCGCACCGCCTCCGCCACGGTGCTGCCCGCCTCCAGCTGTCCGTAGAGTCGATCGGTGAAGTCGGCTGCCTCGCCGTCTTGAAGCGGCCAGAGGTTGGCCACCACGGTCTGGGCACCCGCGTCCAGGAAGGCCTGCGCGATCCCCACCACCCCCTCGCTGCGCAGCACCGTCCCCGAAGCGCTGCTGCACGCCGAGAGCGCGACGACCTGGCGATCGAGCGGCAAGACGCCGATCTCAGCGGCTCGCAGCACACCGTCGTGCCCGGATCCGGGAGCGAGCAGGAGCGCCGAGCTCCACGGGCGATCGTCATCCACCACAGCATGTGCCGCCAAGTGGATGAGCCCCGGGGGAGGATCAGGGAAGGAGGCGACGGCTGCTTCCGTAGCTTCGGAGCCGATCAACACGCGACCACCGGCTCGCTCTGCCTCCCAGCGGGCCGCCGGCAATCCGGCCAGTCGAGCCGCCATGGGGTGGCCATACGCGGTGAAGCTGGGATCCCCGAGGGCGAGCACCTCCCGGAGAGGCGGGGGCGTGCGCTCGCGAAGCGTCATCCACGCCTCGACCGAGGGCACCCTGTCCAGCGCCTCGAAGCGGTCGGGCAAGAGCAGCCCGAGGGGGAGACGGTGTAGGGCGCCATCCGGGACCCAGCTCAAGCGGCGGATCTGCTCTGGCAACGCCGCCTCGACTGGGGCAACGAGGTCTCGGCGCAGCGCCTGGGTGGCCTGGGCCAGGACAGCGTCGTCTCGGCTCAAGAGACCCAAGAACGCGTCGATCCGAGGTTCGTCGGTCGCATTCTCGGACAGCCGAATCGCCTCGGCGCTGCCGGCCGTGATCAGCAACGCCCAGGCCGGGATCGCGAAGTCCCTGTGGGCGAACCAGACGGAAGCATCGGTTGTAGCAGCCTGATAGACCACCAACGCCTCGTCGTCCTCCAGGCTGGCTTGCACGGCTGCCAGAGAGGAGGCCCGCGGTTCCTGCCTGTCTGCCCCGAGCCTCATCTGCTCGATGTGGCCGGCGGTGCCCGGCTCAGCGGTGGGACTCCACGCCCGCCTCACTCTCTGCTCGGTCCAGGCACGCCCACGCAGACGCTCCATGGTGGTGAGTGCCAGGTCGAGATCCGGCGACGGATCCAGGGCGATCCGGGCGGCGAGGTGGTGATAGGCGGGGTGCCAATAGCTGTAGTATCGGGCCAGGCCAAGATCACCCCAGAAACTCTGATCCCGCGCATCCTCCACGTCCTCGATCGCGCGGAGCGACTCGGCGATCGCCTCCGTACGGCGACCGCTCTCCCACAGCATCCACGCCTGCCGGAATCGAATGGGCGCCGACGTGTCCGGATCGCCGCCATTCAACTCCAGCGCTGCACTGTTCTCGGCGAGCGCCCTCTCGGGATCCTCGTCGAACCAGGTGAGCGCGATTCTCGACTGCTTCATTGGGAGCGGATTGTCGTAGTGCTCGATCGCCAGCGACACGCAGCGCTCAGTGTGCTCACGCCCCGCAGATCCCAACAGCCAGCCCAGGTGGCAAGTTGCCTGGATCTCTCCGTGCACGTTGCCCGACTCCAGAGACATCGCGAGCATCTGGCGACCCAGCTCCACGAGCTCCCCTCCACGAGCCGCGACGCGCTGGGGATCGTCCTGGTAGAGCTCTAGCAGTCTGCCCATTGCAAAGACTGCGGCGTACTTGTCCCCCGCCTCCAGGGTCATCTCCACGGTGCGGTTGCCCGCCGAGAACGAGCGTCCCAGCTCCCCAACATCCAGGTACAACCCGGCAAGTACGTACAGCGTGAGCAGGCGGACCTGGTAGGGGCCGTCGGGAAAGGCCTCATCGGCGGCCGCCTCCACCGCCTCGCGAGCCTCTTCGTACAGCCCCATCATGCGAAGCACCCGGCCCTGATTCACCAGCACCCAGGGCGACACATACGGATCGTCCAGCACCGCGTCGGTCAGGTCTTCCGCGGCCGCCAAGCGCTGCATGGCCTCCGGAAAAGCCGAGTCCCTGCGATGCAGGCCGGCGCTGGCGACCTGGGCGTAGATCTCGCCACGCGGGTCGTCGCTGGCACGGAACCCGGCAATGGCTTCCCCATAGAGGTCGCTGGCTTCGGGTTCGCTGAGGTCGTGGGCGATGTGCCCGAGCATCAGCTTCGCCCACGGCTCGGCGCTATGGGGCTCCAGAGCGAGACGAACCTCGGACCAGGCGCCGTGGGCTCTCCCCGCTTCATAGAAACAGCGCCACGCCTTGCGGGAATCGGACTCCGTGACCCGGGCCGACTCGCAGTCGGTGAGGATCTCGGCAATTTCGGACCCGGCAGCTGCTTGGGGCCAAGTGAGCATCAACAGCAACAGACCGTTCATGGGCCACGGTCTATCCACAAAGAGTTTGAGAGTGCTCGTGCCGTCGTGCGTTTAGGGATGCAGATTTCCAAGATCGCGCCCTCGAACGGCGCACGGAGGAGCACATGTTCCCGACGAAAATGACGATTCCCACTACCATCGCGATGATCGCGTGCCTGATGGCTGCGGGCTGTGAGCTGGGGGAGAACGGCGTCGACAGCGGCACGACAGTCCCGACAGACGAGACCGACACCGACACCGACACCGACACGATCACCGACACCGAGACCACCCACGAGCCCGACCTCGAGGTCACCCACAGCGGCCATGTGCTCGACGAGGGCGGGCTCTACTACATGCTCGAGATCGACAACGCCGACTCCGGTGCCGTCGCCATCTTCTCCGAGCTCAAGGACCCGCTCAAGGTCGTGAACATCTCCGGAAAGTCCGTCACTATCGACGCGATCACCCTCACCGAGGCCGCGGGACTGAAGGATGAGGAATGGGAGCCCTGTGACTTCGACTCCGCCAGCGGCGAGTGCATCCCGATCGCCCTGCCTCCGGCGATGGATGGGGCGGGAGACTTTTGGTACTACCTGCACTTCTATCCAATTGCCTCCGGAGAGCGCAACGCGACGATGACCATCGAATACACCGTGGATGGCACCGGCCGGACCTGGCCCTCAGAGGTTGCCGGTTTTGGGCGCATCGGTGCGGACCTCACCCCGGCTGTGTTGTTGGAGGATGCCGAGCTCGAGCGACACACGCTCTGGGGTGGATACGACACCAACCACGACGAGTTTCCCGGCCCGACCCTGCTCGATCCGTCCGGGAATCTGTTCTTCGCAGGAACGGCCAGTGGAATGGTCGGCGACGTCACCAACGCCGACCGGGAGATCTTCCTGAACCGCGTGAACGCCGATGGCACCCTCGCCTGGCAGAAGATCTACCACTCCTCCGGGGACGACCGGATCCCCGACACCAATGGCGGCAACAACTACCTCGGTGCACCCGATGATCTCGACTACGAGGCGGGAGTCCTGTACGTCGGCGGCATGGCCGGCAACGGCTTCAACAAGAGCCTGGGCCTGATCTCGGCGATCGATCCGGCGGACGGCAGCGACACCTGGACCCGCTACTGGCACCCCGACGCGACCCGCTTGCAGTACACCGATGCCGGCAAGGTCTTCGGAATCGATGTTGTCGGCAACCTGATCTACGTCGCATTGAGCGGCTTTGGCGTGGCTTGTCTGAACACCGATGGAACCCTGAACTGGTCTCGCCAGATCGTGCCGCAGGGCGACGAGGGCGCCCACGAAGTCTTCACCGTCAAGGCCGATGCAAGCGGCAATGTCTGGCTGGCGGGGATCGATAAAGGAGCAGGGGTCAACTCCGGTTTCGTGACCAAGCTCAGCGGCGCGGACGCGGCGGGCGCCAACGTGCAGGTCGACTGGGCCAAGGGCATCGACATCGGCTGGGGCTCGCGCTTCAACTCCATGGATGTCGACAGCAACGGAGACGTGTACCTGTCGGCGGACCGCCGGGGAGCCCAGACCTATTTCTCGGTGATCAAGGTCAGCGCAGACGGCAACAGCGTGATCGGTCGCACCCTCGACGGCAGCAACGGCGATCGCCAGAACACCCAGGTGGTGCGGGTCACTTCCGACGCGGTGTGGGCCGGAGGTCGCATCGGCATGCCGGGCTGGGACACCGGGTCCGGAGACGGCCTCGTCGCGAAGCTTTCGAAGACGGACCTGAGCAAGGAGTGGGCGGCGGTCTACTACACTGGCACCGGACCCAACGAGCTCTGCCAGCACACCGCCATGGGTCTGGCCACCAACGGTGACGACGTGCACGTGATGGGCCAGGTCTACACCGGGAACTCGAACTTCTACCGCTACTGGGGCTACTGGTATGACTTCCCCGAGACCGACCAGGAATACGCTCCGACGGTCACGGATCACAGCGCCAGCACGACCGTCCTCGACCTGCCCAACGCGGCACTCGTCGACGGCAGCTACGGCCCAGACTTCGAAAACGACGGTTCCTGGCAGGATCTGAACCCAAGCCAGGGGATCGAGTATCAGGACGCCGTGGACAAGAACGCCGATTCCCACGGCTCGGCGACCGACAGCGACGTGTTCATCATGAAGCTCACCGAGACTCCCTAGGTCTCGCTCTGACCGAGTCTCCTTGTCCTACAATGCCTAGCCTGGAACGTAGGAGATGAGATGCGGCTGACGGGATGCTTCTCGATCGCGGTGTTCGCCGGGTGTGGAACGGGGCAGTCCACCACGGTCGATTCCGAACCCGCCAGCGACGCTGACACGGACACCGACAGCGACGCCGATTCGGACACCGACACTGACGTAGCTCCGGTGGATCCTTTTGTCGGAATCGGGGCTCTCGAGCTGGTTTCCAGCGGGTTCATCTTCATCGAGGGTCCGATCTGGCGTCCAGTCGAGGAGGTGCTGCTGTTCAGCGACATCCCGGAGAACACCATCTTCCAGCTGGATCCGCCCAGCGCGATCTCGGTGTTCCGCGCCGCCAGCAACGAGTCCAATGGCCTCGAGAATGGCATCGACGGGAGCCTGCTGGCCGCCGAGCACCGGTCTCGGAGGGTCTCCAGGACGACCGAAGACGGAATCGAGGTGGTGGCCGATGACTACCAGGGCGATCAGCTGCACTCTCCCAACGATCTCGCCGTTCGTTCGGACGGAACCATCTTCTTCACCGATCCACCATACGGAAACAACCCGTCGGAGCTGGACTTCAATGGCGTCTTCAGGGTGCAGCCCGATGGCACCATCACCGCCGAGTGGGAGGGGGAGAGTTCGACGCGCCCCAACGGGATCCGGCTCTCCCCGGATGAGACCACGCTGTACGTCTCCGACACCGAGAGCGAGGTCGTTCGGTCCTATGCGGTCGCCGCTGACGGCACCCTCAGCGGCGAGGCGGTCTTTGCCGACACGGACCCAGTCCCGGATGGCATGGCGGTGGACAACGCCGGCAACCTCTACGTCTCCACCTCCGCCGGGATCGAGGTCTATGCTCCCGATGGATCCCTGTGGGGCGTGATCGAGGTCCCAGATAATCGGCCGGCGAACTGCGCCTTCGGCGAAACAGACGGGAAGACGCTCTACATCACGGCCCAGGATAGCCTGTATCGCGTCGTGCTCGAGGTCAGCGGTCGGGTCTGGTAGCCACCATCGCCGTAAACGCGATGATACACCGGCCCCCGAGGGCGACATCCGCGCCGCGATCCGCCAAGTGCCGGATTCGTCGATCCCGGTGAAATCTTCATTCTCAGGATGGCACAGGTCTTGCTTGGGTAGAGTCTACCAACGGAGTCATGCCATGTATCGAATCGCAACGGTCGCCCTCTCCTCGCTCCTCGTGACGCCAGCTGCCCTGGCTTGCAGCTGTATGTACGGACCCAGCCAGGCCCTCCCCAACGGCACTGACGGCGTAGCCACCTCAGCGAGCGTCCTGGTCGAGTACAACTACGTCGACTCCGCCTCCGAAGTGGACTTGGTCTTCATCGAGGTCGACAGCGGCCTCGAGGTGCCGCACACCGTGGAGGACACCGCCCAGGGCGACGTGTTGATCCGCAAGCTCGTCCCGGATGAGCCCCTGTCGCCAGACACGGACTATGCCGTCTACGAGAACTGGGACAACGGCTCTGAGCCGTGGCACATCGCCGAGTTCACCACCGGTACGGAAGCCGACACCGAAGCCCCGCCGGACAGCGCCATCCTCAAGGCCCGCAGCCACCGGGATCGCGGGTCCGACGCGGCCTGTGGCGGAGGCGTGCGCATGGACATCGAGATCGAGGCCGCCGAGAAGGGCGCACTGTACGAGATCGAAGTCACCCGGGAAGATGGCAAGCTGCAGACGTTCACCTTCCTGACCTCCGAGTGGCTGATGCTCGGCCATGGAGGCTGCACGTCGAACATGCCAAACCTGAAGGCGAGTGAGAACGTCGACCTCCGCATCCGCGCCCTCGATGTGAGTGGAAACGCGGGGACCTGGTCGAACCCGATCCAGAACACCCACGCCGTCCTCTCCGGCTGCTCCTCGGTAGGCAGTGCCGGAATGGTGTCCGGATGGATGACGCTGATCGCGCTGCTGGGGATTCGCCGCCGTCAAATGTGAGCGGCCACTCCGTCACGATCGAAGCGTAGGTGCGAGTGACAGACGAAGTGCCGCCTCGAGCCAGGCATCCACAGCCGGGTCCATATCCCCGCCACCGTGAGTGTCGGCAACCGCTATGACGCACCGGTCCAACGCCGCAGATGAGGCTTTCATGCCCACATTCTGCAGGAGCTGGGCGGCACTACGCGCGCGTTTCTGCCAGGACATCGCCGCGCTGCGCAGGCCGACGTGAACCAGATCGTCGAGGCAGCCCTGACCCTGCGCAACCGCGTCCCCGACCGGATCGAGCGGCATCGGTGAGCGCCCGACCTCGAGTTCGAAGTCCTCGCGGGGTGCCAGATCCGGCACGATCAGTCTGTCGGTGACGACGCCGACGGGATCGACCTCGAGACCGTCGGGGCGCAGATGCACCAGACCGCTCACAAAACGAACGTTGGGAGAGGTGAGCGCCTCGGCCAGGGCAGACATGGCGCCTTCTGCGGAACCGCGGAACCGGGAGACCAGCCGAAAAGGCTCTCCGGAGGGGTGAATCAGCGAGGCGACCACCGCCTGTTCTCCGGGAACCCACCACACGCCAGCCACCTCGGCGACCGGAATCACGTGCAGATCCTCGGCGCGAACTCGAGCGCGAAGCCACCGGGGCGGACGGCTGGCGACCCGGGTGCGATGGGCGTCGAAGTCCTTGATCTGGATGGGCTCGGGCAGGTCCTCCCAGTCCCCTCGCTGCCCGACCACTGCGGTATTCGCCCTCCCGGTGCGCAGCAGGATCTGTCGATTCGCCCTCCGCCTCGCCGAGCGGGTCACGACCTGTCCCTCGGCGAGCGCCCGCACCTTGATGCCGGTGGTGACACTCTTGCGGGAGAGATCCTGGCTGGAGAGCGCCTCCGTCCACCGCTTCTCGAGGACGAGCACCGTAGCAGTGTCGGGGTCGGCGAGAAAGATCTGGATGGCCGCCTCGGTCTCTCCGCCGGTCACGCGGGCGCCAATGGACGTGAGCCGGAGGTGATCGAGGCGGGTCTCGCCCTTGACGCTGGTGCCGAGAACCAAGGCGCGCGGTGGACCATTCTTCGCCTGGATCGCCCGGGCTCGCAGCTCGGCCTCCAGCACCAGATCGCCGGCCAAGCCAGGTCGATAGCGAGCGCTTCGCGAGTGATAGCTGCCGACCTGATCCTCGAGATCGTCCAGCAACGTCAGCGGCCACACCAGTGCATCGGACTCGAGTTCCTTGCGGACCACCGCCGCATGTTGACCGGGCTCGGCTCCGGAGTGACTCACGCCCTCCACCAGCAGGGTTCGCGTGAGCGTGAGCAGTGAGCCCAGATCGCGATTATCCTCTTTTGTCGCCGAGGATAGCTCCACCTGAGTCGTGGATTGGTCCGACTCTGTGAGATCTCCCTCACGGAAGGCCCACACCGCTTGGGCAATGTGCTCACAGCTCTCCCCGAGCAAGCAGTCACACCGCGCATAGGTGAGGTCGCCAGCCACCAGGAAACGAACCGTGCAGGTCGGGAGCCTGGCGGTGGGTGGATCGGAGCGAGAGACCTCGACGAGGAGTCCGCCGGAGAGTGCTCGCTTGGCACGGCGGATCGCAGCCTTACCGAGTCGCGCTTCGAGGGTTTCGTCGTCGAAGATCGCCGGCGTCCAGGCCTCCACTGCGGGCTCTTCGGGACCGCCGGCAAAGTCGATATAGGCCAGCGCAACGGCAATCCGATGGCGGCACACGCCGACCGATCCACAGCTGCACTCGGTCTCGCGGAGCAGGGTCTCCGGCGCCATGCGCGTGATCACTCCGTCCGGGAAGGTGCCCGTGACGACATTGTCGACCTCCTCCAGAGTCGGACTGCGGCCCTTTGCAATCTCCCGCTGGGCGCGCTTCACCAGCCCGCGATTGGCGAGGGTCGCCAGGACGTCCGGCGTGAGCTGGAGAAGGTCGTCCCTCACGCTCTCACCTTCTCGGCGATGAAGAAGGCGAGCTCTCCCGGGGTCATCGCGCCGACGTGCATGCCCTCGTCGGCGAGCCGCTGCGCCATCTGCCGGTCGTATGAGGGGTTGGCGGCGGAATCCAGCGCTGCGAGACCGAGCACGGTGGTGCCCTGCTGACAGAGTGAGCGGGTGACCCGCACCAAGCCGTCCGGCGATCCTCCCTCGTAGAAGTCCGTGATCAGGGCGATGATCGTCTTGCGCGGGGCCTCGACCAGACCAGCCGCGTAGTTCATCGCTCGGCATATGTCGGTCCCGCCGCCGAGCTGCACACCCATGAGGACCTCGACCGGATCGTCCACCTCGCTGGTCATGTCGACGACCTCGGTGTCGAAGGCAACCAGGTGCGTCTTCACCGACGGCAGACCCCACAGGCAGGCCGCTGTCACCGCGGAGTGGATGGTGGAATCCAGCATCGACCCGGACTGATCGACCACCAAGATGACCTGCCAGCGGCTCTTGTTCTGCTTGGTGCGGCTCCAGAACCAGGCCCGCTTCAGAAAGAGCTTCTCGCGCTCGGGATCCCAGTTCCCCAGGTTTCCCGCCAAGGTTCGCTTGGCGTCGAAATTGCGACTGTTCTTGAGTGGCGTGTGGTTGCGGCGATCGATGGCGCCGGAGAAGGCCTTCTTCACCTCGGTCGCCAGGGCCTCCATGAGCTTCTTCACCACTGCCCGAACGAGCTTGCGCGCCATCTCGAGGACTTCGGGATTCATGAGGTGTTTGGTCTGCAGCACCGCCTTGAGCAGCGTCGGGTTCGGCTCGACCCGCTCCAGAACCTCGGGGTTGGTGACGACCTCGTGGATCTCGTAGCGATTGACCGCGTCCTCCTCCAGGCGCTCGATGGTCTCCTTGGGAAAGAGCCGGTGCACGTCGTTGATCCAGTCCGGAACGGTGAGGGCCGACGGGCCCTGTCCGCCCTTTCGCTCGAGGATGTCGCGGTCACCCAGCCCCTTGTCACGCCCGTACAACCAACCCAATGCCGCATCTGCAGCCAGTGCGTCCTCGTCCATTCCCGGGCAGCCGAGGCCGTCTTGGGCAGCCTCTCCGAGGACGAGCCTCCAGCGAATCAACGGGTCGAGGGACTCGGGTTTCACTTGCGCAGCCCCCAGCGGTCGATGGCGATGTCGATTTGTTCTTCCAGCTGAATGCCGGCGAGCAGGACGTCGGGGTTCACGCCGCCGCGGACCAGGGACCGAGGCGAGATGGTCTCACCGCGACGGGCGATGATGGCCTTGGCAATCACCTCGCGCTCTTTGGGCGGAAAGTACTCGAAAGCCTGGCGTAACGCCGGCAATGCGATCAGGAAGTCATTGCCGTCCATCCCGCAGATCAGGTCGTCGATGGTGGCCTGCAGCGCCTCGGTTCCGAGAACCTCCTCACGGGCGAGAGCAAACAGCCCGGACAAGAAGTCTCCGACGGTCTTCGGGCGGCTGGTCTGCAGGAGCGCGGTGCGTGCGTGAGTCTCGGCGGCGTCGGGATCCGCCCATCCTCCCGTCGACCAGAGGAATCCGAGCGCCGCCCCCTGCATCGCCGGAGGTGCCTCACGGTCCGTGGATCGTCGCCGCATCACATCGTGAGCCGAGGACGCAACGAGCCTCAGCCCCTCTCCGAAGCGGAGGGTGTCGCGCATCGCCACGGCGGCACCGATCCGAGCCGCATCCGCCGCGGCCTCGGGACCGCACACCTCGTCGAAGAGCCACAGACCGCGATCCCAGGCGACCTCGATGACGGCCCCCAGGATCCCACTGCGCCCCGCGCCGAGCAAGACATCATGACGCCAGACCGTGAGGATCAGAGCCAGCGTGGAGCCGATGACTCCCAGTGAGCCCTCCTGACCGACGCCGCGAGCCATCTGCTTCATGACCCGATCCGTGAGCCCATCGATGCCGACAAAGACCGCATCCATGAGGACGGCCGCCAGCTCGCTCAGACCCTTGACCTCGTCGAGCCGTGCTTCGATCCGGGCGAGCGCCGCGGTCTCCAGGGTCGGTCCCCAGGAAGCCGCCTCGATGAGGGAAGACTCCGTTTCGAAGACCTCCGTGAGCTCCCACAGCTCCTCGAGCACGGACTGGTCACCGAGAGCCGGTCCACTGCGGCGCTGGAAACCGGGGATCTCAAGGACACGCAGTCGGTGCAGAGCCCGGCTTCGCTCGCGATCTCTAGCCACCGTGAGGTCGAGCGTGAGCCGTGAGGGTGGCTCGAGATCCAGGGCGTCCAGATCCGCCCTCACATCGGCGAGCAGAGGTGGGCGCGGCGTGCGGGGGTCGAGCTTGCCCTTGCGATCGCCGGAGAAGACCGCGGTGATCTCCACCAGGACCGGGTGCGTGCCCTGGCGAAGCTTGCCGCGATGAAGCCAGGGAAGCGGAACATCGAGGGCCTCTTTGATGAGGCCACATGCGAGGGCATCGAGAAGATCCACCCGCGCCGGAACGCCGTGACCGCGGAGGCGCATGAGCCCCTCCATCATGGTGTGCACGGCGATGAGGTCGGCGGCGGAGACCCGTTGCTTTTTGTGACGGAGCTGCTTCACCGCCCGCCGAAGCATGAGCTCTGGAGCGTCCTTTGGACCGTGAGCCCACACCGCCTCGTACCACTCCGGAGAGGGCATTCCCGACTGGTAGCCGACGAAGCTGTCGAGGCGCTTGAAGGTGTAGGGAACCAGGTAGCTGCCGACCTCCTCCTCCACCGCGGGAAGCTCGGGCCACACCGGATCCAACTTCTGCCAGGCGTTCTCCAGCATCGGTTTGTGCCAGCCTCCGCAGACCGCCACCACGTCGCCTTCCGAAGCCGCGGCAGCGATGCACTGGGCCATGAACGCCTCGCGCGCATCGTCGGCTCCCCCAAGTTCATCGCCGCGAATCTCGTGGAAGTACACGTCGAGGGCGGCCGCCAGCTCGGCGATCTCCATAGGTTGTTCGAAGAGGTGATCCCAGAGCGCGTCGGAGCCGTCCACGCCGAGGCGCTGACAGAGCGCTCGCACCTGGGTGCCGTAGCGATCGGTGCGGTCGGCGTAGCGATTCTGGACCCGATCAAAGGCCTTGGCGTGAGCCGGCAGGTCCATGAACCGGACCCGAGCGCCGCGCTTCCTGCCCTCGCGCAGCGCCACCCACTCCGGGCTGGTGGCGCAGAAGGGCGTCCACGACATGTGGCGTCGAACCTCGCTCCTGGCGAAGCTGAAGATCGCGATGGGCAGGGTGTGTGACAGGTACAGCTCGTCGAGGCGCTCGTTCAGATCCGCCGGCCCCTCGATGAGGACGTGAGCCGGCTTCACCGCCGCGATCACAGCGCGCACTAGACGCGCACACGCGGGGCTGTGGTGCCGAACGCCGACGACGTGAACAGTCATCAGCCGGGAAGCCGATGGCGCGCTGCAAACACGTCGGGCCAGGCACCGTGGCTGCGCTTGCCGGCTCGCTGCTCGAGATAGCGGCGCAGTCGACCGAGATCCTCACGGTCGGACTTCACCGCCGCGCCGGCGATGCACTCCACGAGGTCCTCGGCGCTGATGCCACCGCTCAGGTAGTAGCCGCGGATCCCCATCGCATAGGCCACCGACACCGCCTCGGCGGTCGACATGATGGTCGACATTCGCTCCATGGCCTGCCCGTCCGAGGTGACGCCGCTGCGAAGCTCACGGAAGGTGGTGACGAGGACCTCCAACAGAGGTTCCGACGGCGCTTTGGGCACCCCAGCCCGCTCGAGCAGGCGCTTCGACTCGGTCCGGACCAGAGCGAGCTCGACCTCGAAGTTCGGGATCGGGAACACCGTCTCGAAGTTCAACCGCCGCTTCAGCGCCGCGCTCATCTCGTTCACGCCGCGATCCCGGGTGTTGGCGGTGGCGATGAGGTTGAAGCCATCCCGCGCGAAGAGCATGCCCTCATCTCCGAGCTCGGGAACGGCGAGGACCCGGTCCGACAAGATCGACAGGATCGAGTCCTGCACCTCCAGCGGGCAGCGGGTGATCTCCTCGAAGCGGACGATCTTCCCCTCTTTCATGGCCGTATACAGAGGCGCCGGCACCATGGATCTCTCGCTCGGACCCTCGGCGATGAGCAGCGCGTAGTTCCACGAGTACTTGATCTGATCCTCGGTGGTCGCCGCGCCTCCCTGGATCGTGAGGGTCGACTGCCCACAGATCGCCGCCGTCAGCAGCTCGGACAGGAAGGACTTTGCGGTGCCCGGCTCTCCGACGAGCATCAGCCCGCGGTTGGTAGCCAGAGCCACCATGGCGCGATCAACCAGCGACGCATCTCCTACGAACTTCGGGGTGATCTTCAGGCGCTCGTCTCCCAGCACGAAGGTGCGCACCGAGCGGGGCGTCAGGTGCCATCCCGGCGGTTTGGGTCCCTGGTCTGTGGCCTTCAGGCGCGCGAGCTCGTCGGCGTGGACGACTTCTGCGGGGGGTCTCTGCAGTGCTTCTTTGGGCATCGAAATCCTCGGGCCGCACATCGTACCGCCAGATCGGCCGGACAGATTCGTGAGTTAGGCTCAGGGCGATGCTCACCACCCTCGCCGTCGCCGGATATCGCTCCATCCGAGACCTGGTTGTGCCGCTGGAACCCCTGGTCGTCGTCACTGGGGCCAACGGCTGTGGCAAGTCCAGCCTGTACCGCGCGCTCCGCCTCCTCGCCGACACCGCGCAGGGCAATGTGGTTGCATCGCTGGCCCGGGAAGGGGGCCTCGGATCGACGCTGTGGGCAGGCCCGGAGACGATCGCCCGCAGCGTGAGGAGCGGCCAACACAAGACTCAGGGCACCCGCCGCAAGAATCCGGTGGCCCTCAAGCTCGGCTTTGCGACGCACGACCTGTCCTATGCCATCGATCTCGGCCTGCCGACCCCATCGGTTACGGCCTTTGGAGGCGACCCAATCATCAAACGAGAGGTCGTGTGGGCTGGTCCAGTTCTCCGGCGGGGCGCGCTCCTCGTGGACAGAACCGGCCCCGTTGTGTTCGCGGCAGACGAACACGGCGACAAGAGCCCCGTTACCCAGGTCCTGTCGTCCTTCGACAGCATGATGACCCACTGCGCTGACCCGAGAAACACGCCGGAGTTGCTGGTCCTGCGGGAGCGCATGCGGAGCTGGCGCTTCTACGACAACCTCCGCACCGACCGCGACGCCCCGGCCCGAGTTCCCCGGGTGGGCACCCGTACGCCGGTCCTGGCTCACGACGGATCGGATCTGCCAGCGGCCCTGCAGACCATCCTCGAGACCGGCGACAACGAAGCCCTGAATGCCGCGGTCGACGATGCCTTTCCCGGCTCCCAGGTCCAGATCCAGAGCTCCGGAGGCCTGTTCGAACTCTCCCTCAGCCAGCCCGGACTCCTGCGATCGCTCTCAGCCACAGAGCTCTCCGACGGCACCCTTCGCTACCTGCTCTGGGTCGCGGCGCTGCTGTCCCCTCGCCCACCTGAGCTCCTGGTCCTCAACGAGCCGGAGACCAGCTTGCACCCCGAGCTACTTCCCGCACTCGCCCGGCTCGTCGCCCACGCATCGAGGCGAAACCAGGTGTTTGTCGTCTCCCACTCCAGGGGCCTGGTCGACGAACTGCGGAGCACCGAGGACGTCGCATCCATCGAGCTCGTCAAGGACCTGGGCGAGACGCTGATGGCCGGACAGGATCCGCTCACTGCACCGCCCTGGCACTGGCCGAAGCGCTAGCGGCACGGAGACGGAGAGGCTGCGATCCATTTCCGGTGGACAGCTCGAGGAGTCGACGAAAGCCTACCGAGGTAGCGGATTGTCACACAGTAGCGACTCGTGACTTGGTTGGACCGTAGGGTCAACAGGACCCTGGGCCCGCGCCGGAGGCTCTCGCTGACGATCGGGACTCTGCGCCGGGCCAGTCTAGGGCGAACATGCACAAATCTTGCTTTATACGCGACAGGCGGATACCATTCTGTTGAGCCAAATAATGGCTTAACCACAAGATAGATCAATCATGACACTCACATCCCTGCTCGCCCTCTCCTTCTTGATTCCCGCACAGGCGGCGCCCACGCTCTGCGAAGCCTGGGGCGGTGGACCTTGGGACGAAGTGTCCTGGGACCTGGACGACGATGGCGCGTTTCTAACATCCATTTCCAGCGATGTCGCCTTGAACTCTCGCGGCCGATGCGGCGATGCAACGGAAGGGACCTTGCTGCTCAGCCCACCATCCCAACGCCGCCAACGACGGGGCTCGTCATCAATATGAGCATGGGCTTCATCGAGTGCGTCATAGACGATACGTCCTGGGACCTGTACTACACCGTGACCGCCGAAGGGAGTGGTTTCATCACCGAGATCGCCGTCCTCGAAGGCGCCGAAGCGGGAGTTGGCTACTGCGGAAGTGCCTCGGGACCCTATGGCCACTACAAGCTTGTCTGGACGCCGGCGCTCTAGGTCCTCGCAGTCGCGCAAATCATGTCGTCAACTCATGATCTGAACTGCTTGACATAACGCGCGTGACCCTCGCGTACCGCTGAACCAGCAACTTCCCTCTACAGTTGCCGGTCAAGTCCTCCGACTGCACCCATGACATGTAATCTGACGAACATAGACTGCTTCGCAAGTCGGCAATTCGCCGCTCCCCTGACGGGGAGTCTGACGAAGTGCC